>SWCF01004025.1_pt1 | contig 67210 bp, 51 predicted proteins | sample 4690081 | NCBI WGS metagenome assembly SWCF01 (sample SAMN10267280, study PRJNA491770) | bioreactor metagenome | isolation source: DHS bioreactor inoculated with | place: Japan: off Shimokita Peninsula
TTGTTGATTTGTTGAGTCGTTGAGTCGTTGAGCCATCGCTTGCCCCCATCAGGCGGACATGCGAGGAGGCCTGTCAGAAAACAAACTTGTAAATCTTGTTAATCCTGTCAAAAAAAGGATTGCCTGCCCGCATCTGGTGATTGGTGATTAGTGATGGTGATTGGTGGTTAGGAATTCAATCCGCAGTCTGTGATCTGTGATCTGTGGATTTGTTGATTTGTTGATTTGTTGAGGTGCTGAGCCTTTGAAACATAATTCGCGTTAATTGGTGATCTGTAATCTGTGATCTGTAATCGGTGGGTTTGTTGATTTGTTGAGTCGTTGAGTCGTTGAGCCATCGCTTGCCCCCATCAGGCGGACATGCGAGGAGGCCTGTCAGAAAACAAACTTGTAAATCTTGTTAATCCTGTCAAAAAAAGGATTGCCTGCCCGCATCTGGTGATTGGTGATTAGTGATGGTGATTGGTGGTTAGGAATTCAATCCGCAGTCTGTGATCTGTGATCTGTGGATTTGTGGGTTTGTTGCCCTTCGAGAAAACCTCAGGGTAAAATTTGTTGAGGTGTTGAGCCTTTGAAACATAATTCGCGCTAATCGGCGTAATTCGCGGTTAATTGGTGATTGGTGATCTGTAATCTGTGATCTGTGATCTGTGATCTGTGAGTTTGTTGATTTGTTGATTTGTTGAGGTGTTGAGGTGTTGAGCCTTTGAAACATAATTCGCGTTAATTTGCGTAATTCGCGGTTAATTGGTGATTGGTGATCTGTGATCTGTGATCTGTGGGTTTGTTGATTTGTTGATTTGTTGAGGTGCTGAGCCTTTGAAACATAATTCGCGTTAATTTGCGTTTACCCCGTTTTTTCGGCGTAATTCGCGGTTAATTAATAAACAGTCTCTTTTTGCCATTAAGGCACAAAGGCACCAGGACTCACTAAGTTTTAATCACTGATATACAGAGCCTTGAGCAACCTGGCAATTTTGGGTTTTGATGGCATTTTTTTTATTTATACCATTTTGGACTGGACTCATTTAAAATTAGTTCGGATAATGATCTTCTGATTTTATTTTATCGGCGGTCTGACTCCGTTTTATTAATTAATTTTGAAGATTAAAGATTGAACCAATGATAATGTGGAAACCCCGGACAAAGAAGCTAATGAATATTATAATTCTATTAACGGTTTTGGCATGTAATAATATGCAGAAAAATCAGATACCGGCAGCATTGTCATCAGCTTCCGGTGATCTACCCCAGGCTACTGAGGGCATTACCGAATTAAAAAGAGGGGATATACTGGTAAGACCAAATCTGAATCTTTTCCCTGGTACATCCATAGTTCCCAGTGGGACGGGGTTTGGACATGCAGCCCTGGTGATTACAGGCTATAAGCATACCCATGTCGATAGTTTGCTGGCAGGTGTACAAATCATTGAGTCGATTGCCAGGGATGTTTCCACCGATTATCAGATAAGGGAAATTAGCGGATTGGTAAAAAGCAGGTTTGATGCTTTGAACAACGACAACTTTGATGGACGATATGCCGGCAACCGGTACCGGCTGCGATTGAATTTACCTGAAGCACAGATAGATTCAATTCTTCATTTTGCTCAGGCTCAAAAGGGTGACCGGTCTGCCTGGAATGCAAGTAAAGCATTCCCCGGCAATTCATTTAACGACAGTCTGGTAAGGCTAGGGTTACGGCAGAACTGGGCTGACAATGACACCTGGTATTGTTCGCATTTGGTGTGGCAGTCGGTATTTTATGTTACCGGGAAAGATATAGATGTAAATGAAGGGTATATGGTGTATCCCAATGATTTGATCAATGCTGATATATTTGACAATACCCCAACTTTTAGTGGTCGGATGCGTTTCTAAACCCTGTTTGTTAAATTTATGTTCCTGTATTACCATCAATTATAAACATCTTCATATTTAGCAACTTACGAAGTGTAAATAACATATCCTCCAGATGCTCAACAGTACCATCGTGATAACGGATCATAGGGTTTAGCCGATCCCGTCCATAGACCTGAGCCAGAAAAACCTGACCGATTTTTTTATCATCCGGGGTTGCAATGTAAACCTTTGTGTTTTTATTAAAAGCTTCTATAAAATGCTCCGCCCCGCTATTTGAAAAGTCCTCAGATGAATGATAATTTATTCGAATAGGGAAAGCGGTCATTATAAATTTTACATCGCTGTATTTCAATGTGTTATTACTATTTGTCACCTTAGCGGAAAGCGTGGTATTGAATTTCTTCTCTCCACTTTCTTCCAGATCAAACTTAATATTTAAGATGGCATTGGAACGTCTGAAACTTGTGTGAAGCAATATGCTGATCCGAAAGGTTGCAAAAAGTATTTCCACCTCCATTTCGGCAGGGAAATCGTGCTCAAATGTAGCAGAAAGATTTGCCGTAAAAAGTGTTTTATTGCCCGCCTTGATTTTTGCTTCCAGCTGTTGAGGAAAAATCATCTGTAGGGCAGTTTTAGTTTCAGAATAGTCAGATAAAGTAAATACAACCAGACTATCGTGCTTCGAATTGAAAGGATAAATCAATTCAACCTCATCGTTATATTGCCAATGTTTTTCAAAGGCTCCGGTGGCAGTATTGAAATGATAATACCCTTTTTTACCATTAAAATCATACCCGTTTATGCCATTTTCACTCATAAAAGGGATGGGTGGATTCGGCAATTCCGCAAGTTGAATGAGTGCCCCGAATGCCTCTGTTTTTCCAATGCGGCTGGCCAGTTGTATCATTTCATTATCAAAAGCCCTGAGATATTTATGCCCTTCTTCGGGTGGCAACGGTTTGCTGCAACCGAAAAACAAGTAAGCAATAACCCAAACCATTATCCTAAAGGAAATTGCGCAAACCTTAAATGATTTTTTGATTACATCCATCAGGCAAATGTAAGGTGAAAATCCTTTGGCTTGTCGTTGTTTTTTTGAGAACCGGGAAAATTGGCTCTATCTGACAGATCATCAAATCTCGTCGGTCAGATTCGCTGCTTCAATATAAATGCGTTTGATTTCCGGATGTGCAGTACGTATGGAGTTTTCAAGTCGCAGTATGGTTTCTGACAGCTCGGTACTGCTTAATTTGTGGTTAAATTGCACATCAATAGCCAGTAAAACATCGTTGGGAGCCATGTGCATGGTTAAGGGACGACGCATCCTTTCAATATTCTTTTCCTTTTTCACCAACCGGATGATATTATCTACTTCGTAGGTCTGCATACTTTCTCCCAACAATAAGTCGCGGCTCTCAATGGTTAGCAGTATGGCAACAAAAGCCAGCAACAACCCGATGATAATAGAAGCAATGCCATCTGCCACCGGCAAATTGAAATGGCTACCAACAAAAACGCCAATGGCTGCAATAACCAGACCTGCCAGCGCAGCTCCATCTTCGTAAATAACCACGAAATGACTGGGGTCCTTGCTGATGTGAACCCTTTTAAGAAAGCTTCCCCTGATGCTTTTATTTTTGTTTAAACTCCTGATCGCTATTACAAAAGATATTCCTTCGAACAAGAAAGCGCTTCCCAGAACCACATAATTCCAGTAGATATTGGTGAGTTTCTCAGGATGTTGAATGTGCTTTATTCCCTCATAAATAGACATGCCGCCACCCAATCCAAAAATAAGAATGGAAACGATGAGCGACCAAAAATAAATTTCTTTGCCATGCCCGAATGGATGTGATCTGTTAGCCGGTTTTTGACTCCGGTGTATGCCAAGTAACAACAGCAACTGATTCACTGAATCTACCGAACTATGAATGCCTTCAGATAGCATGGCCGAACTTCGGGTAACCGATGCCGCAATAAATTTCATAATGGCTATGGCCAGATTGGCGAACAATGCACCATAAATGGATATGTGTTTATGTGCCATTTTCGTTTGCAGGTTTTCTTTGATAAACAACCTATTTGCTGATGCAGATATAAAGTATTTTTCTTTAAAGATGTTCAGCCCGATCGTATTTTTTCAACCATACGCTTTAACTCCTGAGCTAATAAACAGTCTCTTTTTGCCACTAAGGCACAAAGTCACAAGGCCTCACTAAGTTTTAATCACTGATATACAGAGCCTTGTGCAACCTGGTAATTACTTCTTTAAGTCATAATCGGTGGAAGATGCATCGTCTGGTTCGGGCAGGTACTTATCCAACGAATGACTTTTGGCCCAATCAATGGTTTTGAAGTCGTCAACAAACCAGGAATGGTCAAAATTGTCAGTAACTTCCTTAAAGGTGGGTTTTGGCTTTCCATATTTTGTGTGAAGTGCCATCTCAATCTCTTCAAATGTGCCTTCATAATACAGGAATTCTTCCAGATGATGGCTATTGTCCGCAAGATATATTACTCTATCGCCCCCGAACAATCTTACAATGTTGTGCATGTACTTTCGCCATTCATCCCGATGAACATTCTCACGCATTTCAAACCATTGCCAATATCTGTAAGGTGGGTTCCAAAAGGTTATTTTATTTTCATCAAAAGTCAATTCTAAAAGAAACGGGCCATAGAGGTTAATTTCTTGCGTTTCCGCGAAAGAATAATATTCGTTTTCCTCCTCAAAAGTCCATTGATGTTTTGATTTAATTTCCCTTATATCCCGTGGTCCATTGCTTGTCCACCTCAATGCAAAAAGCCTTAAAAATTCAGCATTTGGGAAAACATTATTGTTTAGCACCGTCATTATTTCGGTTGCCAGCTCCCTGAATTCCCGTTCTTTAAAACGGATTTTATGATTTCCTATCGGATATAGCCCAGTGCTCATTATTCAGTATTATTGATTTTGCTTTGATGGCTGGTTTGATGCTCTTTGGTTTCTACAAGCTTTGCAAATTTATTGCTTAGTGGTCTTTTTATTATAAGCCTCCCATCTTTGTTAAATTTATGTTCCACCCAAATTCTCAAATATCTTAACCAGGTATTCCTTGTTTTGAGGCCTTGATTATGATTTAAATAGGGTCAATTATTTTAAAGTGTTATTTCTTAGCTTTTCTCCGGCGGACTTTTAATTTTTTATGAATAATCTGAATCATGGTGTATGTCATTTCAAAGCTGATCTGTGCAGATTCTACAGACTGGGCACATGAGTATATGTCGCCGTTTAATTGCTCCAGTTCGTCCACCAGCTTATTGGTGGAAAATTCAATCATTTTTATATTTTCATTATGCACTTCGTCGGCATAGGCCCGAAGTAGCATTGACAGTTCATTGAATTTCAAATCAATGCTGTTTTGAATATACGTTATTTCCATGTTGGTTGTTGATAAAAAAAGTTAATAAAAAATTGACTTCACCTTTACTTAGTGGGTTTGTATTTTTGACTGTCACCAGAAACGAAAAGTATTTAAGTAAACATATATCCTCCTATTGAAGGCGGTTTGTTTAAAAACTACCTACCACAGTAGATGATGTTTATCTATCTGAGAGTAACGTTTTGTTACCACTTATTTATTTGACTTTTACACGTTTTGACATAAAATAGCCGGTGATTTTATTTTTCTCCTAAATTCTCAAACACCTTCCATAAATACGCTTTATCATCTTCAATAAACAGCACATTATTTTGGGCAAAAGTCTCTTTGGTGGTACCGGTACCCTCTCCCCAGCGTGTTGCCAAATCTGAATGAGAGGTTGTGGAAAGGATAAAAGCAGCCACGCTTACTTTTAAATCCATTTTTTCGCTGCTTAAATCACTTTGAATTTTCCGGCCCAATTCCGGGGCTGTCTCTTTGCACCACAGGATTTTAGGATTGTTGAAGTGATTGTCGCCAAGCATAACCCCTTTGGGATCAAGAAAATAGATATACTGATGATTACCAACGATTACCCATATAATGAAATCGGGATAAAAGGAAGAGCTTTCCATAAAGAAGCCTGTTCCCTGTAAAGACAGATTGCGGAGCACAAACACCTGTTTATCATCAAACTGTCGCGATTCAATAATAAACTGCCTCAAGTGGGTTAAAAAGTCATTTTCGCCTTTGTTTAACCGGACCGGCACCGTTTTAATCTCCTTGTACATATTGCCCGCGGCAAAAGAAGCAATGGGGGAATAAAGGTGTTTGTCGAAGTGAATGGAAGGAAGCACCCTGGTGTTTTGAATATAAATGTCTTTGATGCTTGCTTCCAATTCAGCGATGAATGAATGATACTTTTTCGGAATCTTCACCACCATTTTTTGTGAAGCCGGAAACATTTCTGAATGCACCCTGTGATCAAGCATATCGTAAGTCAGATATTTTGACAGAAATGCTTTTTCCTTGTCAGCATAATACTTGTTGATGTAATCTTTTACCAGGTTTACAGCAATGGCGTGTATTCTGCCGGAAATGGCTTCTTCAATGCCAAATTGCCAGGAGTGACTGAAGATATTGAAATGACCTTCATCAATCAATTGTTGTATGGTTTCGCTTTTGATGATTAGATTTCGATAACCTTTTATCAGTTTGTAACGATTGGCTTCCAATACGAGTGATGGCAGGTCAATAAAAGATTGAAATTTTTTCAGGAAGTTTTCCGTGTAGATGCCACTATCTTCTGCTACCTGTGAGTTAAAACCACCGCCGGCAAAACTAACTTTACTTCTCAATTCAATAGTAACGCGGCGCGCAACAGCCGGGGAATACTCAAGAACCAGGAGTTCGTCTTTAAATTCCTTGCCTTTTTGTTTGCGAAAGGTAAGCAGTTGACCATTCCAATCGTCTTCATTATTAAAGCGGATTTCAATCGGGAATTCCGTGTAATCCGGTACTTCACGTTCAATTTCCTCCAAAAACCGGTTCATGTATGAAGCATTTAAACCCATTATTGACAGCGTTTGCAATGACCGTATAGGATAATCTGCAGTGGCTTCCTCCCGTTTTAAGGAAAAGTTTTGCCCTTTCAGGCGCACACCGCGGCCAAACAATTGAATAATTTGTGCCCCTTCGCTTTTTCCCATATTCATCAAACCCATGCTTGAAACCCGCCAGGAGTTCCAGCCTTCAATAAACTTTTTAGACCCAATAAGTATGTTTACCGTTGAATTGGTTTCAGCGATGGCCTGAAACAATGATTTTGTGAAATTATCATCTTGTACCATCAGTTCGCCCCGGGTATCGTCTTCAAGGGTTTTGCTGTATTTGGGTACATCGCCAATATTGATAACCGCAAAGTATTTATCGCCGGTTTTTGTTTTAAGGGCAATTTCGCCATCGGCCTGTTTTATCTGGTAGGCTTCAATGCTACCCATTCCATTAAACACCTTGCTAAGGATATCTTCCACCCTGGGGCGCTCCTTTTTGAGATAATCGAAACGGGGCCTGAAAATATCCTTGCCCTCTGCATCCCTCAATCCCGAATTGCCCGTAAGTATGGCATCCATCTTTTGTTGCAGTGCCTCCGGGTTTGCCAGTGCATATCTAAAGAATTTGACAATTCGCGACACATCCGAAACGGTTTCTTTTTCCGTTTTGTTGAGTGAAGTATCATTCTTTGATTTTTGGGCACCTAAAACCTTGCTACCAACAAATACCCACAGCGGTTTCTCGATATTATACTTACGCAATTCATCTTCATATTGTTCAAAGAGTTCCAGTTGCTCATAAAAACCCAACAGGCTCCCGGTAAGCAGCAAAGTGCTTTGTTCCTCGCTGTACTCGTTTTGTGCGTCCAGATTGAAAACACTAAAGTCCTTTCCATAGCCATCGGTATAAAAATGGCGATATGAATAGTCGAACACAATAGACTTTCCATACTCCTGAAGCAGGTCCTTATTGTTTTTGTTGATGATTTGCCCAAAAGTGGCTGAATACTCGAAGGTGAAGGATCCTTCGCCGCGGGTAAGGTGCTCGCGCAGGTTTTTCCAGGCCCTTTCTTCCGATTTCTGCCCTTTGTGCCCTTCGTCAATAAACACCAGGTTGCGCGATTCGGAGAAATAATCTACATCCACGCTTACGCCTTCTCCCTCTTTTTCTTTCACCAGCTTGGTGATTTCGAGGATAAGCACCTCCCCTTCCTTGGTTTTCAGGCTCTCCTCACTGCCCGAATACATTTTGGCCGGAATGCCACTTTCGAGGAAACTTTCATAATGCTGCCTGCTCAATCCTTCGTTGGGAGTAATCAATATGATGTTTTCCCAATCGTTAAAGTATTTGATAATTTGCCAGTAGTTGCAATGCATCAGCAGGGTTTTGCCGCTGCCGGTGGCCATCCAGTAGGCCAGTTTTTTGAGATCAGCCTCAGTGTAAGGCTCAATTTCTTCAAAATCTTTGCAGGAAGAAAGAAATTCATTCAGCTTTTCGATGAGCCATGTGCTATTGTTGCTGTAGGTATCGAAAAAATATTCAGTAAACAGCAATGAAAACCACTGATAATATTTAAAGCTTAGAAAAGGCTCTGCGCGGTTTTCCCTTAGTTTCTTTTCGTAACCCTGTATGGCTTCGTCGTACAAGATAATTAAACGGTCATCCAACTTTTTGTCCGGCTTAGCCATTAAAGCACCCGCGAAGAAACTATAGCCGGTTGAGCCGGAGCCGCTTTGCTTATTGTTGAATTCATCGCGCAAGGCTTCAAAGCTGCTGTAACCAAGCTGCCCGAGGATGTATTGAAACAATACCAATTGTTTGTTGAGGGGCATGGTTACGGTAGCATTTTGTTTTTAAACACTTCTTCAATGGGCTGATAGTTGTCCACGTTTGCCTGGTCGTTGATGTAAAGCAGGTCGCGGGCAACCTCTTTTAGTTCCGCGTTCAGGGCCTCGCCATCGGCACGGTAATCATCCAGGGTCCAGTCTTTAACGTTGCGCCAAACCACCACAATCTTTTTGTTGGCATTGTTGTGCCCATGTATAAACTGGTATTTTATGCCATTTATTTGTTTGGTGAAGCACTTTTGCATGTGCAGCCCAATCAGGTAGTTGAAGGTTTCTACCAGGTCCACGACCTGTTCGGTATCGTAGGTAAAGCCATCCCACACTTTAAGGGTATAGTTCCAGGGATCTTGCATGGCAGTGGTGTTTACCAATGCCTGACTTCCTATGGTTTCAAAATCTAAAAAATACTTTGGCAGATAACTATCCACTTTCAGCGCCATTTGTGTGGCCTCTCCGGGTGCAGTAAAGGCAATGTTTTCAAGGGATTCCTCGTATTGTTCCAACCGCTGATATTTAAAAAACACACCCAGGCCGTTCATGCTTTTGTCCTTTGGCTTGCCGTCTTTCCAATCGAAGGTGTAGGCGATTTTTTTGATGCGGGGGATGATAACGGTATAAAAGTAGTTTCCCTGTTCAATAAGAATGCATTTTCTTTTATTCTCAGAATTTCGGTTGAACAGTTGAAGTGCATGGAAAGTAGTTCCAGATCCTGGGAAAAAATCTATTATAACCGCATTCTCATTTGAAGCACCTGAAGTTCTCAAACAATCTTCAACTAACTTTCTAGCTTTGGGAAAATCAAACGGATTTTCCCCAAAAAGATCTTTCATTTCGGATGCCCCATAATTTGCGGAAGCATATTCTTTTTTCTCCCACCATGTCACAGGGAGTGAACTCTCATCCATTCTCGTTTTAAAATCTATGCTAATAAGTCCATTACCAGGTCTTCTAACCCTATATTCATCAAGTTCCGTAATAAATCTTTTATGCCCTCTTTGCCAATTCTTTTCAACTTTTTGATTGCCATTCTCAATGATTGGATAAACTACTTTTTCATTCTCCTTAGGTTCTTCTTTTAGCAGGTATGAGTTTTTTTCGTCACTCCATTCCATTTCAGGAATCCGAAGTGTGTCATCATCTGAAACAAAAACTGGATAAAATAATTTTGGTCGGTCCTCTCTTCTGTCATTACTGCCAGAGCGTATAAAATTTGCCCAGGCATAATTCCCATCCTCATCAGTCTTTGGAAAACGGTTGAGTCTTTTATCTGTAATTTCAAGTGGGAACGGAACAGCCTCTATATCTTTAGCATAAAACAGTGCATACTCATGAGCAGGAGCAAATTTCCCTTTTGTTTTTCTTCCAGCTGGATTGGAACGAACAGTTGCAATACCAATTTGTTTCATAAAAAGAGTATCAAGTAAATTGCGTATTGTCATAACTTCCTCATCATCAATTGCCACACAAATAATACCTGTAGTTTTTAGTATATCATGAGCAAGTTTAATTCTTTCATCCATTAATGATGCGAAAGAAGACCGCTTGTAACTATTCTTATAAAGTATAGCAGAAGCATCTGTATTATAGGGAGGATCAATATAAACAGATTGTATCCCCGAATTATATTTTTCTTGAATTAGTTGTAGCCCATGATAATTATCCGAATGTTGTATAAATCCCTCTGATTCGTTTTCTAAATCAATACATTCTGAAAGTTGAGAAAGTAGCACTAATTTAAAATATTCTCCAAAATACTTCGTATCCACCGGCAACTTTCTCCACTCATGCAAATCTGCCTTTAATGTATCTATTGAAAGCGTTTTCGGAACATTTTCATCTCCAAATAGTTCCACCCATTCCGCCACCTGTTTTTCATTTTTTATCACTTCTTCCAGTATGGGTGTGGCGGCTTCCAGTCCAATATATTCCACTAAGCGGTCAATGGTAATTACCCATTCGGTTGAGAGTACAAATTTCTTTTTCTCCCATAGCTTTTTCTGGAAATCCTCAATCTGGCTCACGAAGGCAATAATGGTATCGGCAATAGATTTAAAGACCTTAATGGATTTAAGATTATGCTTTAAGCGGTTGAAATGGGTTTCGGCTTCACTCACATACAGGTCATCCACATTAATCAATTCTGATTTAATGTAAAAATCAAGCTCACGCTCCAAAAAGCCTTTCAGGTTTTTATGAATAAAGAAATCGTATTTGTTTTTGCGGGTATAATGATTGATTTTTTTCAGAAGCAGTGCAATCCCATTGTCATCTGTCTTCCATAAAGCATTTAAACCGGCTACCTTGGCCTGCGTTTCTTGCCGGATGTGTTCATAGGCCTGTTCATTGAGCGAATCCTGCTTGCTGTTTCCCTTAATGTTCTTCTTTTCCTCGTCGGTAAGCGGGCGATACTCGAAAAAGAAACTGGTTTCATCATCATTGAATTCTGCCGGTTTGTCAGTGAGGATAAAGTAGTTGGCTTCATCGGCTTTCACATTTCCCTGCTCTACCTGTGCAGCGGTAAGTTTGAAATTTACCACCATATTGCCACTTTGTGTAGGCACTTTAAAGGCAAACTTTTGAAATGTTTCGGATGATTTTACGTAATACTGATCCTGGTTTGCCCAGTGAAAATGGGTTTCCTCTCCATTGTACGGTACAACATATTTCTCGTTTTTCCCAAACCGCCGCTTGCTGATAAAGTCGCCCTTATCGTAATAGCGTGAAAAGAACAGGGAAAGGTGGTTGTATATGTGGTTTTCGGTTTCTACAGAAGCACGCACCTCCGTGGATAAACGTTTAAGTTCCAGATAGTGGTTTATCTTGTCTTTATTGATGCCTTCCAAAACTTTACGGGTAGTTTCATCGCCGTTTATCCAACCTTTGATGATATCATCGCGCTCTATATCGGCAAGCTGTTCCTTAACCTTTGCTGTTTCTTCGGCAGTAAGCACATGGAGTTGCTCCTTTACTTTGTTAACCAGCAGATTATCGAGAAAATCTTTGATTTCCTTACGTTTGTAATGCAGTATTTTATAAACCCCAAAATCGAGGTCCTGTGAATCGAATTGAAACAGTTGGTTCAAAAAACTTTTCAACTGATCGAGCGGGGAAGTATTTTCAGCCATAAAACGCAATAATTTATTAACAGTATGTTTCTCAACTACTGTTATTTAGGAAATAGTAGCAAAGGAAATAACAACATGCTAAAATAGGACAAAAAACGGAGTTTGAAAGGCTATTTCAATGAAAGAAAAAGACAGGTATCAAAAATGCATTATATTTTCATCACAGATAACAGCGCTTGAAGAAACATTCTATAATAACCCAAAAAATGAAATACAATTTGTTCCAGAGTTCAGGCAAATGCATTCATTTTTTATCCTTAGCAGGATTAAGCTTCACATTTTGAAGGTATGCGTGATACCTTTTTACATCATCTTTAAAATTATTATTGTAACTCCTGCTAAATCCCCAATGTACCTTACAGGGGACCACTTCGTTTCCATTCTCATCAATTATACCCCATGTATAATCAACTTTAACTGGACATCTGGTTTTTGTTACGTATGCATATCCATCACGGTACCTGGAGGCAAGTTCATAGGCTTTCAGTGAAATGGATTTAGACCCTTTCCGGTCAACATAAACCCATTCACCATCAACAACGGCTTTTATCATACCCCCCATACAATTGCGGGGTTGCTGAAAACGATAATCAATAACCAATTCACCGGCACCGTTAATAAAACCCCATTTGCCATCTGCCTAATTGCCGGTGCGCACGGCAGCCAACCCTTCTGAAAAGTCACGAACGCCGGAATATATTAACGGGATAATTTCATTACCAGCCTCATCAATATAACCGCACTTCAGGTTCACTGGGGGTGTGCCCATTTTTACCCTTCGTTTCCCTTCAGATAGTTTTCCAATATAATCGTAGTGCTTCATAATAAATCCAACAATTTATACGCGAAAAACCATGTTTTGCAAAACAACGTGTTGATGCCCCCTTGCCCCACACTCAACGTCCGAAACGTTTTTGTTCTGCAGTGCAATAATACAATAAAACCAGATGAACCAGATGATCCAGGAATATTTTAATGACTTTATAACAGCACCAGATTGATAAAAAACGGGATCAAAGAACAATTTTGATCCCGCCATAAACAAACGTGTTGATGCCATACTGCCCCCCACTATACGTCCGAAACGTTTTTATTTTGAAGTGTAAAAATACAAAAAAAATAAAATGAATCAGGGATGACTTCAAGACCTATGGTTTTGATTAAATAATGCCACAAAAGCTACCCTGATAAATTAAACAACTTTATCAGTAACATCATTTATTCTAACCGCATCCAATAATTTATTCCATGATGGTGTTGAAAGTATTGGAGCAACAATGGTATATTCATCCACCAGCGACCATTCGCAGGGCAGAATATTGTTTAAGATTGAATTGGTTATCATTAAAGGTTTTTTCGGCTCCCCGGCAAAAACGATATAATCATATTTCCCAATAATTAAATCTACTGTATTGGTTATGAGCTTTAGAATTTCGGTTTTCCCGCTCCTGCCGTTTTTCATTTGCATTACCATCCCTTGCTCATAATCAGGTAATTTATAGTTTACTTCCAGGATTATATCGTGTATTTGTTTTTTAAATTCGCCACTATTCAACAAGTTGTGTTTCTTTAAAACCTTTTTTCCAAAATGTACGTCTCTAACGGGTCCCGAAATGGTTAAATCTTCGCCCTTGTTAACGAAGAAAAATATAGCCTCACAATCATTATTAATTAATTCTTCTATAACTGCAATGCTGAATAACGGCATTTTCAATACAATCTCCTTATCCTCATTGTAAATCTTACCTTGAGTAAGCATTAAAATTTGCTCTACAAGCAGATTCGTCAATTCATAATCATCTGAATTAGATAGTATTGTGTTTCTGATTTCTATAAACCCATCTTCATGAGAAACATCAACCCCTCTTGCTGATTTAGCCGGAATCCAGTAAAAATACAACGAATCATCTCTGCGATGAAATTTTACATCAAAAGGAAATTTCGCAATGGTCGCGTTTAAATCAGTAAAACTAAATTTACTCTTCGGTAAAATATTATGAACTATACTCATACGACGACAAATGTAAGGGTTTGGCAGTATTTCATTGAAGTGTGTTATTCCTTGGCAAATGACCTGTATATTAGGCCTGTCATTGTTTAATAAAGCGTGAAAATAACTTCTTGAAAAAGCAGGAAATGTTCCTGAAAAATTTCCAGATAGTCTATTTATATTCACAGCATTGATTATTGAAAAGTTATCAGCGGTCTTAAAATAGAGCAAAACCCCTCTGTCGCCTTCCCCGTGTGCTTGCGCTGAGGATAACCGGAGGGGCCTTGCCTATTGAAGTCCAAAAATACAAAAATTAACACATTAAACAAAAAAACTGAAAGAAGATCAGAAACATATGAAAAACGACCTGCAAAATTCCGGTATTTTTATCTAATAACTGTGCATAAAATAAGAATGGCCCCAGTGTCGCCTTCGTAGTGTGCTTTCGCTTACGATAACTTCTGAAGCCATACTTAGTGCAAAGATAAAACATTCAATACGCCAAAGTAAAATAAAACTACAAAACAAATGCCGACCAATCAACTAAAAAGGGTTTCCTCCACTCCCGTATTATAGCCGGCATCTATTGAACCACAAAAGTATAACAAAAACAGAATAAAATTATATTCAACCCTTAATGTTTATTTCAAATCCAGACATCATTCTAAATCAGAATAAAATGTAGACGGCATAATACATACCTATCCTTTTTCTTAATAAATTTGTGATCTCAACAACGCGGGGCAACAAGCAATTTTAGCAGACCATACTTAGATAGAAAAAATTATGATCACTCGAAAAAACAATCGATTAATAAGGATAGGCGTTTTCTATGATGGAAATTACCTGATACATGTCAGCAATTATTACCAGTATTCACATACACGCAAAAGCAGGATAAGTATTGCCGGGCTGCATAAGTTTATCCGTAAGCAGGTGGCCGGGCTTGAGGGCAGCGATGAACGCCTGTGTAAAATTGTGGATGCGCATTATTTCAGGGGCAGGTTAACTGCCGATGATGCCTCACACCAGGACAATTTTATATTAAATGAGCGCAAATTCGATGATGTGCTCGGCGACGAATGGGTAACTACACATTTTTTGCCTGTTAGATATTACAAAGGAGCAAATCATGAAAAAGGCATTGATGTATGGCTTGCCGCTGAAACTTTGCAATTGGCTTCATCCGGGAAATTCGATGTAATTGTGTTGGTGACTTCCGATGGCGATTATGCTTCGCTTATCCGCAAACTCAAATTGTTGGGTATGCCGGTGGTTCTTTTAAGCTGGGACTTTGAGTACATAACAGATACGGGTAAAAAAACGGGCAACCGCACCTCGCAGAAATTGTTGGAGGAAGCCACCTACCCCATTGCCATGCATCAGCTTATTGATAACCGCTTAATAAAAAATGAACCGCTGATAGCTCAATTGTTCATGCCCTGGGTTGACGAAACACCAAAACCTGTAAATCCCAAACCATTGCCTTCATCGCCAGGGGAGGCGGGGAATAATATTGGCACTATACTTTTGTTGAATGGGAATTATGGTTTTATTAAGCATCCGAATTATTACAACAATTTATATTTCCACAAACTAAGCACCATTAGTGATTTCAGCAAACTTAAACCGGAAGATGAGGTTTATTTTGAAATCGGGACCAACAGACAGGGGGAAGCCATTGCCCAAAAGGTAAGTCTGAAGATGTAAGGCCAAAGGGTTATTGGCCGGAAAAGGGATTTTGAGAAACATTACAATACCTTGTCAGGACCTGCTGGAAAACTAACAACAACTCACATCTTTTTTTATATTACGGTGCGCTGCACCTTTTTATCATTTTGAATTATTCACTCTACAAATATTACGGTGCGCTGCACCTAAAACATAGCCACAGAGTGGCGAAATATTTGTAGAAAATGTATGATGAATGATTTTGGAGGTGCAGCGCACCGTAATATAAAAGCGCAGAATGTTCGATTCGGGAAAACCCGTTTCATTTAAAAAAATAGTATTGTACCATATTGGCCTCCAATGATATATTATTTTTTCAGCAGACCTTTATTAAACTTGACTGTTCCAATGGTTACCTGATACGGAGTTTAATCTTCAACATTTTTCCCATTATAGCTTTTCATCATTCTTTGTGCAACAGAACGCTGTACTTTGGATTGGACAACCGGGCTCATATTTTTCAGCTTAAAAATATTGTTAAAACCGTAAAAGCCAAATTCGGAGACCAGTTTACCAATAAGCTCATCAGCAAATGAGGAGGAAATAACATTAACCCCTGCAAAATCGAGCTAAATTCATGCAGCATGAGCACCCTTGTAGTTCGAAAGCGAATAATTTATCTGAACAGGCTAAAAAATCATTTATTGTTCAGAGGGTTGCATAGTTGCTTGTTTTTACCTTAACTTTGAATAAAAATTAACACCATGCTTAGTAATATTCTATCTTTTCTGGTAGCAGTTTTTTTTATTATAGCCTGTATTTCCCTGGCCATTCAATTGATCAGGTTTGGTTTTGGCAAAGATGATAATATCTGTAACATAACGATTATAAAAGGAAAGTCGTCGGATGGGTTTATGGATTCAGAGAAAAACAGTCAAACCATAAGACCGGTAAAAACAATGACCACTCCTCCGGGCACCTCAGGTTTTGATTTTAGCGAGCTTAAACCGAAAAATGAGGTTTATTTTGAAATCGGCATCAACACCAAAGGTGAGACCATTGCCCAAAAGGTAAGCCTGAAGATGTAAGAATGAGGTGGTATACCGGGTGAGGTTTATTACAAATCAGTTTTATCTCCTAAATTCATGGTTTTTCCCGAAATAGGTCTGTCATACATGCCAATATATTAGATGCTTCCTCCTATGGCGGACAGGTTTTACTTTATTATCAACCGGACTTATTCTTTCTGCCTGACGTAACACAGGTTTTTGGCTATCTTTGCAGGCATGGCCATACTATACATCTACCTTGCTTTTGTTTTTTTGACTGGCGTTCTTCAGCTTACGCTGAATTTAAGGTTTATGGCCTTCGCCTTATTTGTGTTGACTTACCCAATTAGCCCATTCATACTCGCGGCCATGGTATGGAAAAGTTATCATCGCAAAGCAGTTGTTTTGTTGGTAGCGCATTGTCTGGCATTGGCCGCTTTTGGTTTTCTTTACTTTTTAACAAGCCTTCCGGCTGCGTAGTAATCAAAATTAGAATGCCTGGTGCTGATACCACCGCAGGATGCTCTATGAAGTTGGCATAGTGAAAAATCTCATGATAACCATCTGATAGCAACTAATAAAAATTAAGGGTGCAACGGCTTTAATGTCAATGTAACTTATTACTGATGTCAATACAACGAATCAAGTAAGTATGGCAAGGCTGGGCTAACAGGCACATCATTTTCATGGATAGTACTTAACACCTCTACATTGAGCACACGTTCTTTGGCGATGCGGTTGGCCTGGTTTTCCTGCATTTTTTCAAATATATTGCGCACGTACCTTCCATTACCAAAGGTTTTGTCACGCGTAGCAAATGCCTGCGAAAAAAGGTCCAATACCTTTACTTCCGCATCATGGGTGAGGGTGAAATCCAATTTTTGGCATAAACTTTTAAGTATGCCCATCATTTCAAATGGTGGGTAATCGGGAAAGTGAATGTATCTGTTGAAGCGCGATTTAAGCCCGGGATTGGTATGAATAAAACCATCCATTTCATCGTTGTAGCCTGCAAGAATAACAACCAGCCTCTCTCTGTCATCTTCCATGCGTTTAATAAGGGTTGCAACTGCTTCCCTGCCAAAATCATCTTTGTTTTCGCCCACAAGTGAATAGGCTTCATCAATAAAAAGCACGCCATTTAAGGCTGAGTCCACAACCTTGTTCACTTTTACCGCGGTTTGACCGGTATATTCGGCAATGAGCCCGGAGCGGTCGGTTTCAACCAGGTGCCCTTGTTGTAAAAGGCCCAAATGCTTGTAAATTTTCGCTACAATGCGGGCCACTGTCGTTTTTCCGGTTCCGGGGTTGCCTGTAAACACAATGTGGTATGACAAGGCGGAAGCCTTTAAACCCGAATCTATCCGTGCTTTTTGGATACGGATAAAATTAACCAGTGAGTTGACTTCCGTTTTTACCGCTTCCATCCCAATAAGACTGTTCAGCTCATCCAACACTTCATCGAGGGATGATGAGTTACTGGCTTCTTTCTGTGCATTTATCTCCGGGTCTACACACAGTGGGTTATGGGTTTGCGCATAGATGTATTTTAGTTTTTCCACTTCTTCAGTGGTTTCTTTACCATCAGCTTTCGATATAATGGTAGCAAAACGGTATAAATGACTGGCATATTCATCATACAGGGGGCTGTCAATTAATTTGAGGAAGGCAGGCAATGTAAAATCGGAAGTAATGGTTGTATTGTCCGATGTTTTCATATCAAGCATCAGTGGTTTTTGTTCATTGCCAATGTCGTATATTGAGGTGGCAAGTGACTTGAATTGACCCTTTTTATGATGCTCAACCAAGGTCAAGTAACCAGCGTCCGACAGCGAAGGCGAAATTTTGTTGGGCAACAGCGGTATGATTAACAGGCTCATTCCTGTGGCTTCAATTAAAGAAGCTTTAAAAGAAGGGGCTGTTAACAAATGAACGGTTTTTACCATATCCCACACCACACAGCCATTTATAAATTCAGTCCGGGTAGCATGAGCAAGGGGAAAGTCCTTTAGGCGTTCAGCCAGGGCGGTGTCATTTTGCAACTTTTCTGATAAAGGCAAAATTTTATTGACGTGGTATTGAAGCAATTGGTAAAACTCTTCGGTAAACATGGCGGTTAATGCCTGCTTCTTTTGTATATCTTCATCCTCTCTGGACTGGAAATTTTTCTGCTTATGTATTGAATAACCGGAAGGTTGAGCTCTTTTATTCGCAAAGCAATTGTAGCATAAGTTGCCACCATCGGTGAGTTTTCCCATTCCCCACATAGGTTTATTCATAGCGTTTAATTTCTTTTTGCATAATGCACAATGGGTCAGTTTTTCAGGCAACGGAATGCCATTGTACAACGCATCGAATTTTTTCTGTCCCATAAGGGCAAAATATATGGCATCGAAAACCCCCAGAAAAGTGGGAACATAAGTCCAGCAGAACAATGCATACACAGTGCCCCGGATATACTGCCTCAGGTAAAACCGGTGAATGCCCAAAGTGCCCAATAACAATGAAAGTACAAAGGCTGTGCGTTTCGATTTAATGGATGGGACAGCAGCGGGTTGTGATGTAGCCATGTAGTGGTCGGTAAATACTATAAAATGATCCCTTTTTATTGACTGAGTAATCCATTAAGGGGAATAGTAGCAAATATATGGAATGTTGAATGACCAATGCACCTACATAAAAATAAATTTCATTATTTTTGATTCATCGGTACTGCGGCCCAGGTACTCCGGAAGCGAATGAACTCAAAAAGTTGATTCGCTTCCCTTAAGTTAAAAAGTTGCAAGTTTTTCAGCAGGCCCATTTAGTTCCAAAAAAAAAGGAGGACTTCACAAAGAAACCACTCCTAATCATACTAAATTTCTGTTTACTTAAAAATGAAGTTCAGTCCAAAGGTCAAATAATCTCTATCCTGAGGAAAACTGCTGTTTGACAGGTTAAAACTGTAACCATACTGCACCTGAAGTTTTATTTTTTCAAAACCGCCTTTCAGGGTTATGGCCGGCTCCATAAGAAAATTAGAATTGTTTTCATTCAGATAATCTACCTGATTGATACCGTCAAAAATCAAATCACCATCAATGTTACGGTAATTCAAGTTCACAAATCTCGCGGAGATAGCAGCAGCAAAGTGTTTTGATTTATAACCGAAATTTGGCTGTATCCCATATCGGAGAATACCTGCGGATATATCTCCTGTAGTTTGAGGGTTATCAAACGTCGTAGAAGGGAAATGATTTTCCATGCTTCCAAAGCCGAATATTCCATACGTTTCGAAAACAAAATTATCATACACAGGTGTGTAATATCCCCCGCCAAGTTCAATGAATTTACCGGAACCTCCATCCCCATCGCCCAAATCACCTGGAATAAACAAACCGCCATTGGCCTTTATGGCAAACGATTCGCTTACACCATATGCGCCCTGAAATTCAATCTCGTTGCCATTCCCCAGGAGGGTGAGGTTGGTTTCTCCTTTCGCTGAAATTAAAGGCACGTTCTGTGTATCCGGAGAATAAAATTTTGGACTGCAACCCATCAGTAAGCTGCAACCTGCCAGGAGTAATATGCTTGTATATTTCATGATTTTAGGTTTTGGTGAATGATGAACATTAACTGTAAAAAGTTAAAAATGAAAAAGTTATTAACAGATGTCAAGACGATTATATTTCTGGAACTAACCTTTTCAAAAAAAAGGAAGTTCAGTGTCTTTTACAAAACATCAAAACTTGTATATAAGGGTTGATAATTTTTATTGTCATAGTTGAAAGCATTAACATCTGGAACAACATTCGTAAATGAGTATTTCCTTTTCATTAATATTGCTTTCGGTACTTACAACTTCTTAAATAAAGCACAATCAATATTGATGCTACAAGTAAGAAAAGCCTGATTGTAGCCATTCCTTTCCATTCCAACACTTATTATCACCTTGACTGTCAGCTATATAATAATTTATAATTCTTTTTCGTCTGAAATGGCTCAAATCTCCTCAAAGTGTTGAGAGGAATGCACGATGCTGTGGAATTGGACGGGATAAGGGTAATAATGAATTATCAACCCACGCTGAAAGCATCCGCGAATAACAGAAAGACTGATAAGTAAATCCTGAACTTTTTACTGCCACGCAACAGTAAGTCCTACTTTTTTAATCAATCGGCCTCCATTATTGAGATCAGTATAAAAACTCATTATTTTTGGTACCAGGGCGCGAAAGGCCTGTCTGCATGCATATGCAGGCAGGCCAGAAGCCTCACAAGGTTTTATTCATTGATATTTAGCGCTTTGTGCAATCTGGTCTTTGCGTTTTAGGGGCTTTTTTTTATCTTTATCTTCTCAGACTATACCTGCTTATTATTTAGACACATTCTATATTAACCCTAAAATTTGGAAAACAGTAAAATTTAGCAGCAGGTGATGGATTAAGTATTATATTTGAGGGATTTTCATGTGTAACATTGTGCACTAAATAAACCATGGCATTTAAGGAGATATATTCCCAGGTTCTCATATGCTTAAGAAAACATTCTGAAGCAGAATGTAACTGCTATGCTGTTAGAATGCGTAGGGGGGGGGGGGTACAATACTGTATATCAGAAAGTTGCAAATCTACCGATAGTTATTTGGTCTTCAGACCCAAAAGTTTATTTGTTTTATTTTAGCTTCAGGCAAACTGGTAATTTTGAATGAATAAATGGCAGCCCAGGCTGTAAATTGAACTTTAACGCATTGAGTAAGAACCTTAAAAACACATAAGTCATGAAAAATCTTCTAACATTTATCCTCTGCATAGTCAGCTTCACAGCTTTTTCACAGACCTTTAATAATACGTTTCCTCATCCCGGTTTTGGCGATCAGGTTGAACTTGAGGAAACCGGATACAGGGTGATGGGCTTCGGTAACAATATTACAGGCAATCATTTACTGGTAATTCATGTCGATAAATATGGTGACACCCTCCAAGTCCGCAAAATTTATTTTGATTTTGATTTCTTTTCTCCAACATTTACGCTAAGATCTGCTTCAGATAGAGATGGAAATCACTATGTGAACTTTTCACACAATGCAGATTCTATTTCTATTATCAAACTATCTCCTGATTGGCAGGAAATCTGGCGTAAAAATTTAACCAATAAACAAAGTGATATAACGGCGTTGAAGGTTACGAATGATAATCATATCATAGCCGTAACCAGTCAAAAACTATTTAAACTGGATGTTGCTGGCAATGTTATCTGGCACCAATATTTTGGTGAAACGGATGTAATTGAAACCAGGGCAAATTCAATTGAAGAGACTGAGACCGGCGATTTATTTCTATACAGTATAGATTATTGGATGGAACCCGGTCAATACTATTGGGAAACACCTAAAAGGCCAAAGTTGAGAATTTTCAGCCAAAGTGGTGAAATGAGAGACAGCACCTTGCTCCCTGTATATACCGGCAGTTCTATACCTTATGGAAACGATTATATCTGTATAGGATCTAATTTCGATTCTTCTCCCCGCAACCTGCTCTATCGGCATGATATCAATGGACTGATATTTCAGGAAAGGGAAATTCATTTGGGCGAAAATGTACGTTTATTTCATATGGTCGAAAATCATGATGGGAATCTGGTCGCTTGTGGAAATGGAGCGAACAGTCTCGTTTTACATTGTATGACCAAAGACGGTGACAGCCTCTGGACACGTGTTATAGATTACGAAGCAGGCGTTCCCATGGATATGAAGCTTGCAGCCGACGGAGGTTATGTTATTTCATATTTTGCAGAAGCAAACGATGGAAGAACCTACCCTGGTCTGATTAAAACCGATGCCATGGGCAACATCAGCAGTTTGGGAATCGAAGAAAGGGATATAAATCAACAAGTTAAGGTCTATCCAAACCCTGCTGCCGAATCTGTGGTTTTTGAGTTGCAAAAACCCATGCACTCCGCTATAATAACCGTAACCGACATCACCGGCCGGCATGTTGCAACCATTCCCCTAACCGCTGAAAAGACCACATGGCAAACTGCCGGACTACCATCAGGGGTTTACTTATATCGAATTGAAGGAGCAACTGCGGTAGCTTCAGGCAGGCTGGTGATTTTGAATGAATAATCAATGTTCACATAATCTGGGCAAAACAAATATTCTCCACCATTCGGAAAATTGGGTACTAAAATAGTGCGTTAAGACCTGATACGCACCGTAGGTGGTCATAAATAACTGAAAGAGCCTTTTGTTTTTGCCATCCGCTAGCGCACACTAAAACAGATAGACTTACTTTCTAACAAACACCTTCCAACAATAAAAGCCACCGTTTCTGGTGGCCTTTATTGTCTTTATGAAATGGCAGGCCATTATTCGCCGAAGAAATAGCTCACCGACAAAGTGATTACCCGGTTTAAATCCTTATAATCTGACCTGTCGGTATCAGACATGCCTTCATATTTCGGATTGATATTTCCAAGGCCCAGGGAATAACCGGCTTGAATCAAAACAGGGCCAACAGTATAACCCACCCCAAAATTGAGCCCAAAGTCGAGTGCCGTGAAAGCATCCTCATCATCCTCCAGGTCACCCTCTTTTACTTCTCCGAACACAGACTTTAGTTTGTAATCATCTTTAAAGGTTTCACTGTCGCCCATAAAACTAACGGTATAATCGTTTTTGTGTTTGCCACCAATCCCAATGCCAAGATAAGGCCCTGCATATATTTGTAAGGCATTGGCTTTAAAGGCAACGTTAAGGGGAAGCTCGAGATAGTTCAAACTTGTCCTGGCATAACCATCAATTTCGAGACCATCAGCGCTTACTGAACGTACTGGATCGAATTCATCAAATAACTCATCCAGGTCGTAACTCCAGCCTTTGGTGGTAAACAACAATCCCGGCTGAAAACTAAACATATCATTTATCGGAATATCGGAAGTAAGCCCAATATGAAACCCAACTTTCATCCTGGTCGGAACTTCATAATCACTGTCCTTGTAATTTTGATGAATATTGCTTAAATTACCTCCAACCTTAATTCCGAAATTCACCTGTGCGCTTGTGGAAAATGCAAATGTCACTAAGATGATCAACATTAAAAAAGTGTTTGTTTTTTTCATAATTCAATAGTTTTAAGTTGCCTACTCATAGGTTTTTCGGCTTCCACCTCCTACTCTTTACAGGATTTTCAGAATGCTCCTGGGCCTTATTCAGGATATTATTTTTTTAAATACCTGTTCTACTTTTACAGGAATCGAGAGAATGTAAGAACACCAAATTTAAAAATATGAGGTGTTAAATACACATTTATTAAACAAATATATGGCAATATTCTGATTATTTAAACATTTGCCATGCAATTTTTTGATTTTTTTCATGTATAAACTGCATTTAATGTAAAAACTGATCAAAGCACTTTGCTTATCTGTCTTTTTTTGTACAATGGATTCGATTTACATGTTTACTGCTTGTCAATGCAGTAAACAGGATTAATTATTCCATCCTTCATCATTTCAAATGCATAATATTCTCATCTGTACATCTACCTTTTTTATATCTTTGTCCCATGCAGGAAACCATTCTTATACTCGATTTCGGCTCTCAGTACACCCAGCTTATCGCCCGAAGGGTGAGGGAGTTAAATGTATACTGCGAGATACATCCTTTCAATAAAATCCCGGAAATCAGCTCTGCTGTTAAAGGAGTGGTTCTTTCGGGAAGCCCTTTTTCGGTGCGCGACATGGATGCTCCCACTCCCGATTTAACTAAAATACGAGGAAAATTACCCTTGCTGGCCATATGTTATGGGGCACAATTTTTAGCTCACACCCTTGGCGGAGAGGTAATGCCTTCAAACAACAGAGAATATGGCCGGGCCAATCTGGGATTTATTGATCTCAGTAACCCTTTGCTTGCAGGCCTGAGCCAGAACAGCCAGGTTTGGATGTCGCATGGTGATACCATATTGCACAAACCGGAGCACTTTAATGTAATTGCGAGTACTGCCGATGTAGCCGTTGCCGGCTTTCAGATTGCCCATGAACAAACCTGGGGCATTCAGTTTCATCCGGAAGTGTACCATACCACTGAGGGCACCAACCTGCTGCGCAACTTTGTAGTGGATATCTGTGGCTGTCGTCAGGACTGGACTCCTGCTTCTTTTGTGGAGTCAACCATTGCCCGGCTCAAAAAAACACTGGCCGGCGACCAGGTTGTTCTTGGGTTGTCGGGAGGGGTGGATTCTTCAGTGGCTGCCGTTTTGCTGCATCATGCCATTGGTAAAAACCTGCATTGTATTTTTGTAGACAACGGCCTGCTAAGAAAGGGAGAATTCCCCACAGTGCTCGATTCATACAAGCATATGGGCCTGAATGTGAAAGGCGTGGATGCAAGAGCACAGTTCCTTTCTGCCCTTGCGGGAATTAGCGACCCCGAGCTAAAACGCAAAGCCATTGGCAAAACTTTCATCGATGTTTTTGATCAGGAAGCCCATTTGATCAGTGACGTTAAATGGCTGGCGCAGGGCACCATATATCCGGATGTAATAGAATCGGTGTCGGTGAATGGACCATCTGCCACCATAAAATCCCATCACAACGTGGGAGGCCTGCCGGATTATATGAAATTAAAGGTGGTAGAGCCGCTGAACACTTTATTTAAGGATGAAGTGAGGCGAGTGGGCCACAGCCTTGGCATTGACCCGGCCATACTCAACCGTCATCCCTTCCCCGGACCGGGACTGGGCATACGGATATTGGGTGAAGTTACCCCGGAAAAAATCAGTATACTTCAGGAAGCTGATGCTATTTTTATCAATGCGTTAAAATCAAGCGGATTATATCAGCAGGTATGGCAGGCTGCCGTTATACTGTTGCCGGTGAAATCGGTGGGCGTAATGGGTGATGAACGTACCTATGAATATGTGATTGCCCTGCGGGCTGTGGGTTCAACCGATGGCATGACCGCAGACTGGTCGCATCTGCCTTATGAATTTCTGGCTAAAGTCTCAAACGACATCATCAATCGCGTTAAGGGCGTAAATCGAGTGGTGTATGACATCAGTTCAAAACCCCCGGCAACCATCGAGTGGGAATAAACGAAAATGTGTCCATTAAAAATATAACCAACGTGAAAAAGCCGGTTTCCATACTAATTATCCTTTTGTTGATGCTGCCTCAGTTATTTGCTCAGGAGCAAAAGATTAAGATCTCCGAAGTTATAGAAACCTATCGCGGCCAAAAAGTATACATACACTTTGTGGAGCCTGGCGAGACACTATCGGCCCTGGCGAGAGCTTATGGCGTGAGTGTTGACCAGATTAAGGCGACCAATCCTGAAGCCCCTGAGATACTCAAACCCTATCAGATCATCATGATTCCTGTTGGTCAGTCAGCTCCATCTCAAAAACCCAAAGAAATCATTCCGGAAGTCAAAGTGCTACCCGGGTCAACTCCCGCTGTGAATAAGGAGCCGGAGCAAAACACCCACATCATTGAACCTAAGGAGACCTGGTATGCGCTTTCGCGTAAATATGAGGTTCCCATTAAAAAATTGCTTGAAGCAAATCCGGGTGTAGATACCTTAAGAATTGGTCAAGTCATCATTATCCCTGACTTAAGCGAAGAAATACCTTCAGCCCAAAAGGCTGAACCTATGGATAATGTGACCCCGATTTCTGATAAACCGGGTTATGTTCTTTACACGGTGCGTCCCAAAGAAACACTATACGGTATTGCCCGGCAATACAATACCACAGTGGATGAACTGATCCGGCTTTATCCTGTTCTAAAGGAAGGATTAAGGGAGGGTCAGCAAATCCAGGTACCTTCTTCCACTCAGGCACCGCAGCCCTCAACTGATTCCCGGCAACAGCATGAGACAGTGTCGTCTCAGGAACCGGTTGCCTCCAATCAACAAAAGCCGGTAAACTATATTGAGCATCGTGTCGAGCGCAAAGAAACCCTTTACAGTATTTCGAAGAAATACGATGTATCAACCAGTGAAATTATCAGACTTAATCCGGGCATTGGCGGTGTTATACGCCGGGGCGATGTGCTTCGCATTCCTTTAAAACAACTTCAGTCTGAGGAGAAAGCCACTAAGACATCTCCAGATACGGTGGTACTTGGCCGTGATATTTACCGCGAAGCGGCCAAACCCTTAGCGTCTTCCTGCACTCCGGGAGAAGATACCCGGATTTTTAAGGTGGTACTGCTGCTCCCTTTTTCATTGGAAACCCTCGACGAGATCATCACTTCGGGAACTTCAGAACTGCCTCAACCTGAAGAGTACCGGGCTTTTGATTTTATTCAATTCTATCAGGGAATGCTCATTGGATTGGATGCTGCTGCTGACCTGGGCATTAAACTGAATGTAGAGGTGCTGGATTCCGATGCCGGCAGCAGTACTGTTAAAACGAGACAGATCATAAGCTCAGGAAAACTAAATGGAAGTCATTTGATTATAGGTCCTCTGTTTGCCGAAAGTTTTGAGCTGGTGGTTGATTACGCGTCAAAACAAAACATACCCATCGTCAATCCTTTATCACAACGGGCTGAAATCTTAAACGACCCTCAGGTAATTAAAATTCAGCCTTCCCCCTGGACCATATACAATGGTGCTGCCAGGCAACTTGTAGACGCTTATCCTGATGCCAATTTCACCGTGGTGCGCCGCAATGCCACTGAGAATTCCTCTATGGCAGAAACTTTTGAGCGTGCACTACAAAAAACCGCCAAACCGGGTCACTTTAAAACCGTGAATTATGCCCAAACCCACGATCAGGGCATAATGAATGCAATGATTGCCGGGCGAAAAAACGTAATTATGCTGCTCACCAATGATAAAGCTTTTATTCCAGCCGTTTTGAGACGCTTATATGAAAATCAGGAAAAATATGATATAACGATCATGGGTATGCCGGAGTGGGAAAACATGGAAATTGACATCCACTACCTGCAATCACTTCAGGCCCATTTTTTTTCATCACGATATGTAAATTATTCAAACCCTGAAACCATCAAATTCGTTCAGGAATTCAGAAAACGCTATATAGCTGAGCCTGAAGCGGCTAAATTTGCTTTTATGGGTTATGATATAGCCAGGTACTTTACACAGGCGCTATATTACTTCGGGCCCGGTTTCATAAATTGTCTGCCAGAATATAAGTACGATGGTCTTTCCGAGCAGTTCAGGTTTTACCGTTCTGATAAGGGAGGATACGACAACGCAGGTATGTTTGTGTATCGCTACATTGAATTTAAGCGTGAAAACATCAAACCACAACCCCAATAACCTTTATTTTTTCAGCCTCTGGTGAAAACGCTTAATGGGCTTACTTTCGCATTACGCGATAACCGCTCATACTTAACTATTGAAATTCAGCGCCTACTGAAATCTCTTTTGCATAGCAAAGATTCATCACTTCATCCCATCCCGGATGTATGTACGGGATTTTAAATGACAGTCATATGGCTTTTATTGATTGGAAGAGTGAGTAGGGGTCATTCAGAGCGAAGCGATGCATCTTTTTTAGAATTAACTCTTTCTCTATGCGCACCAAGCTGAGTGCGCATTTCTGCCTGTATCATTAACCGCTGAATAACTTTTGCAATGGCGAACATCAGCACGAAAGCAAAAATAATGGTTGCTCCTGAAGGAATATTAAAATAATAGGATGCAATAAGTCCGGTTATGGATCCCAAAAGTCCGGCAACAACGGCGCCTGCCATTACTTTTACCATACTGTGGGTAAAAAGGTTGGCAATGGAAGGCGGGATGGTTAGAAATGAAATCACCAGAATGATTCCGGCCACCCTGATATTCAGCACAATGGTAAGCGCTACCAGAGTGATGAGCAGATATTTAAAGAAACTGACCGGTGCCTGATGTGAGCGGGCATACGCCTCATCGAAAGAGATAAAAAGTATAAGATGATAATAGCGCATAAAGACAAAAATAAGCAGTACCGACAAGCCACCCATCAGCCAGAGGTCAGTGTGGCTTACTGTTAGTATGCTGCCAAACAGAAACGACATCAGATTAGGAGCGTATCCGGGGGTGATAAAAATAAAAATTATACCCAGAGCCATGCCCAGCGACCACCAGATACCTATGGCCGAATCTTCGCGTATTTTGGTTCGGGTAGTAAAAAATTCTATACCCAGAGCCGTAAAAATACTAAAAACGGCAGCTCCCAGTACCGGATTAATGCCGAGAAACCACGCGATACCAATACCACCGAATGAGGCATGGGTAATGCCACCACTTACAAACACCATTCTGCGTGCTACAATGTAGCTTCCCGCTATACCGCAGCTTATACTGGCCAACACCGATGCCCATAAAGCACTGGTAAAGAAATCGTACTGCAGCAATTCAAAAATACCTTTATTCATTGGGCACCTGGTGTTGATGTATTCCCAATACCGTATGCGGAACGTGGCCATGGGTTATCAGTTGAATGGGGCAGTTATAGGCATTGAGCTGGCTTTGGGTAATCACGTTTGATGGATGATAATGCAGGTTCCTGTTCACACAGGCAATGGTTTTAATATAACTGGTAATGGTACCCACATCATGCGACACCATGAGAATGGCCATTTCATTGTTGAGCACCTTCAGCAATTCATACAAATCGCGTTCAAATTGATTGTCTACAAAGGTATTGGGTTCATCCAGAATGAGTAACTGTGGCCGGGCAATAATGGCCCTCCCCAGATAAACCCGTTGCATTTGCCCACCCGAAAGCTTCCCTATACTCTTTTTGGCAAGTGAGCCTATCCCAAGCATTTCGAGCACATCGTGGGCCAATTTCCGCTCTTTAACGGAGTAAAACCCCCGCCCTTTAACTGACATCAGTCCAGAGAGCACCACCTCAATTACGGAAATGGGGAAATCCCTGTCGGTGTTGCTCACCTGAGGCAGATAACCTATATGATTAAGGTCGCGGGAACCAGAATATTCTATCCGGCCGGCAGCCGGCTTTATCATTCCAAGGATAAGTTTTACAAGCGTAGTTTTGCCGCCTCCATTTGGGCCGATAATACCAATGAAATCCTGCTCATAAACCGTAAAATTAATATCGGTCAGCACTAACTCCTGATCATAACCGGCACTCACATCGGTAAGTTCAAGAATTTTTTTCATGGATTTATTTTGTTGGGAGCCGCTGCGGCCAGATCGTGTGCCACAGTAAGAAGACTTTGTTCCCAGTCTAAGGCGGTGGGATTAAAGGATTTCAGTCCGGCATTGATCTGACGGGCTATCACTTCAGCACTCTTACTGCTAAATTGTGAAGATACAAATAAGATGCGGATATTTTTCTCTCTGGCAACATCTACCAAAGATCTCAAATAAGCCGGCCCCGGCTCTTTCCCCTCGTATTCAATGGCAATCTGTTCGAGGTGGTAATCTCTTGCAAAATATCCAAGAGAAGGGTGAAAAATCATAAAACTACTGCCCGACATCCCTTTTAATATTTCCTTTAATTCCAGATCCAGCGAATCAAGGTGAGCCAGATATTGAAGATGGTTGTAATCATATTCCTGAGCATGTTCCGGATCGAGCTGTTTCAAGGCAGCAGCCACATGGCCTGCCTGAATCCGGACAGCCGAAACGGAAAGCCAGAAATGGGGATCAATGCCACCTTCATGGATATGATCACCATGGGGAATTTCATGGCCGCGAATTAACTGTATACCTTCCGAGAGATTTACAACTTTCATTTCAGGGTTGCTTTGTGCAATACCAGGAAGCCATGATTTTTCGAAACCCAGCAATCCATTCTTAAAATACACCAGCGCCTTCGACATATTGGCCAATTGTCTGGCTTCAGGTTCATAAGTTTCGTGGTTGCCTTCTTCGGGTACCAACACCATCACCTCAAAATGTTTTCCGGCAATAGCTTCAACCAACGACTTCTGAGGCAAAATACTTACTACAGCCAGGGGCCTGTCATCAACAAAACGTTGGGAGGTGCATGCGACAAATGCCATGACTAAAATCAATGCACAGGCTAAAATCAGGCGTTTAAATGAATGCTTCTTCATGGATTGCTATCAATTACGCTCCAAAATTACAACATTAATTACACTTGTCATCTAAATAGATGTTTATTCAGGAGTGAGCGAAGTTTAAGCCCTTATAAATGACCGGGATCCTTTACCTCCCTGCGTTACGTTCTGAATGACAGGCATTTGTCTCTTAGCACAGGGGCAGGATTGGGGATGGGAGGAAGCGGAGCCTCCTTCCACCCCCAATCCTCCAAATACTCAGTAAGATACTCTCATTCAGATGAAAGTGAAGAATATTTTAAATTTATCCGATCACTACTGATGTTTCTAATAAAACCTTATTTTTTCGACTGTGACATAAAAAAGTATGCCCGGAAATGATTTATTGTTAATAAATATGGCCTATATTTGCCAACCAATAAACTTAATGGAATCATGGAAAATAAACTTCAGGAACTTACCCGGAAGATTTACAGCGAAGGTGTAGAAAAAGCCACAGAAGAAGCCAGTCTAATCCTCGATAAAGCTCAAAAAGAGGCTGATGATCTCAAAAGACAGGCTCAAAAAGAGGCCGAAGAGATTATAAATGAGGCCAACAAAAATGCTGAAGATATAAAGCGCAATGCTGAATCAGAAATGCGCATGGCATCAAAACAGGCCATTAGTGCGCTTCGCCAGCAGATTGCAACACTGGTTACTACAAAAGTAGTGGATACTCCGGTGAAAGAAGCCGTTAGTGACAAAGCATTTATGGGTGAGATGATCCGCATAGCCCTTGAAAACTTTGGCAGCGATGCCACGCTTGTAATGCCTGAAAAAGACGAAAAAGCATTGGAGGATTATTTCGGCAAGCGACTTAATGAAGTATTAAAGTCGGGTGTGGAAGTGCGATTTGATGACAAAATCAAAGGCGGTTTCAAAATTGGCCCCAAAGACAACAGTTATCTTATTAGTTTTACTGATGAAGACTTTGAAGCCTTTTTCCGTTCTTTCATGCGTCCAAGATCCATTAACCTTTTATTTGGCGCTGAATGATGCTGAGCCAAAACTATTACTATATTATTGCAGGCCTGCCTGATTTAACGCTTGACCAGGGCAAGTTGCAGTTTGGCACCCCTGAATTGAGAGAAGTGCTCCGTGAGAGCCTTTCCGAAAGAGATTATGCCTTTTTCCAACACCTGCTGCTGGTTTACGACAACATTAACCTGCTGGCCGTAATGCGTAAAGAAGAAAAAGACGAGCTGGTAAGAGAAGGCATATATTCCTGGGAAACCATCGAGGCTGCTCTTGACAAACCGGAACTGTTGCGGCCCTATATGACAAGCTTCATTAAAAGTCAGCAGTCAGAAACGCCATTGCACCCCGATCTTTCCCCGGAGAATGAACTTACTACCTTATATTACGAGGAAATGAGTGCGTTAAAACACAAATTTCTGCGTAGCTGGTTTAACTTTGAACTCAACCTTAAGAATGCCTTATTGGTAATTACGGCAAAGAACAACAATATTCCTTACGATAAACAGATAATACTTGCCAACAAGGCGGCAGTGAAGATTGCCCGCAGCAATTCACGTGATCTGGGTTTAACTTCAGAATGGCCCTGGATTGAAAAATTGTTACAGATATCCGAAATACCCGACCTGCTTATGCGCGAACGGGCTATCGACCTGATGCGGTGGGAATTTCTTGATGAGTACAATACTTTTAATTACTTCTCGCTTGAAGTGCTTTTGGCCTACTATATTAAGCTGAGCATCATTGAACGCTGGTTGAAACTTGATAAAGCCACCGGTGAGGAGATGTTCAGGCAACTGCTTAATGATCTGCAAAATAGCTATGAATTTTCTAAAGAGTTTTCGATAAAAGATGGAAGAAAATAAATTAACCACCGGTACGGTTACAGGCATTATTGCCAACCTGGTCATTGTAGAAGCCGATGGTCCGGTTTCTCAGAACGAAATCTGTTTTATCAATCTGGCCGGTGTCAGAATGATGGCCGAAGTTATTAAAGTATTGGGCAACAAGGCTTACACACAGGTTTTCGAAAGCACCCGTGGCCTTAAAGTAGGTGAAACTGCCGAGTTTATGGGCCATATGCTTGAGGTTACACTTGGCCCTGGCATCCTTTCAAAAAACTTCGATGGTTTGCAGAACAACCTGGATACCATGAAAGGTACTTTTCTACGTCGCGGTGAATACACCGATGCCTTTGATTATGATCAGGCCTGGGATTTTACACCATTAGCCAAAGCCGGCGACATAGTGGTTGCCGGAGACTGGCTGGGCGAGGTAAAAGAAAACTGGATTGGTCACAAAATCATGGTGCCTTTTAAGCTTGAAGGTAAGTTCACCATTAAGAGCATCAATGGAGCAGGCACTTATAAAGCCTCAGATACCATTGCCATTCTTACCGGCGAAAGTGACGAAGAAGTTAAGGTTACCATGTTACAGAAATGGCCGGTGAAAATTCCCATTAAAGGGTACGTGGATAAACCGCGCCCCTTCCGGTTGATGGAAACCGGCGTACGGATTATTGATACGATGAACCCAATGGCCGAAGGCGGCACCGGGTTTATTCCGGGCCCTTTCGGATCGGGAAAAACAGTATTGCAGCATGCCTTGTCAAAACAGGCCGAAGCCGATTTGATAATTATGGCAGCCTGCGGCGAACGTGCCAACGAGGTAGTGGAAATTTTCACCGAATTCCCCGAACTGGAAGACCCGCGCACCGGACGCAAGCTGATGGAACGCACCACCATTATTGCCAATACCTCCAACATGCCGGTGGCTGCGCGTGAAGCTTCGGTTTACACCGCTATGACCATTGGTGAGTATTACCGTGCTATGGGATTAAAAGTATTGCTGCTGGCCGACTCCACTTCACGCTGGGCACAAGCGCTGCGTGAAATGTCCAACCGCATGGAAGAACTTCCAGGCCCCGATGCCTTCCCTATGGACCTGCCGGCCATTATTTCGAGCTTCTATGCCCGGGCGGGATATGTAAACCTGCGCAATGGTGCAGCAGGTTCCATTACTTTTATAGGAACCGTATCACCTGCCGGAGGTAACCTGAAAGAACCGGTAACCGAATCCACCAAAAAAGTAGCCCGCTGTTTTTATGCACTTTCGCAACAGCGTGCCGACAGTAAGCGGTATCCCGCAGTAGACCCCATCGACAGTTATTCAAAATATCTTGAATATCCTGAATTGCAGGAATATCTGGCTGAGCACATTACGCCAGGTTGGCTCGATAAGGTATTGGATGCCAGAAACATACTCCTTCGGGGACGGGAAGTATATGAGCAAATCAACATCCTGGGCGATGATGGAGTGCCCATAGACTATCACTTGCGTTATTGGAAATCGGAAGTAATTGATTTTGTAATTCTTCAGCAGGATGCTTTTGACGATATTGATGCTTCTACCCCCATTGAACGGCAGCGAAAAATGCTCATTAAGGTTTTAGAGGTTTGCCATACAGACTTTGATTTTGAAAGTTTTGAAGCAGTTAATCCCTACTTTAAACGAATCATCAACGTGTTTAAACAGATGAATTATTCAGAATATGAGAGCGAGGATTTCAATAAATACGAAGCCGAGCTTGAAGCAATCATCAACGAAAGGAAAGTGGCCTAATGCAAACCAGCGGATTTAAGAAAATATACACCAAAGTCACCCAGATTACCAAAGCTACCTGTTCCATTCAGGCCACAGGGATTGGTTATGACGAACTGGCAACTGTAAATGGTCGCCTGGCCCAGGTAGTGAAGATTCAGGGCAATATTGTGACGTTGCAGATTTTTTCGGGAACCGAAGGCATTCCCAACAATGCCGAAGTTATTTTTACCGGCAAGCCGCCGGCCCTGCACGTGAGCGACGAGCTGGCCGGTCGGTTTTTCGATGCATACGGTGACCCCATTGATGGTGGACCGGACGTACAAGGTGAACTTCGCGAAATTGGCGGGCCGTCGGTAAACCCGGTACGACGCAAGCAACCTTCAGAACTGATTGCCACAGGAATTGCAGGCATCGACCTGAACAACACCCTGGTAACCGGACAAAAAATTCCGTTTTTTGCCGACCCCGATCAACCCTTTAACCAGGTTATGGCTATGGTTGCCCTCAGGGCCAAAGCCGATAAGATCATCCTAGGCGGTATGGGGCTAACCAACGACGACTACCTATACTACAAGCAGGTATTCGACAATGCCGGTGCCCTCGACCGCATCATCAGCTTTGTAAACACCACAGAAAACCCGCCGGTAGAACGTTTGCTGGTGCCGGATATGGCGCTTACCGCTGCCGAATATTTCGCTTTCGATAAAAAGCAAACAGTGCTCGTACTGCTCACTGATATGACCCTGTATGCCGATGCCCTGAGTATTGTATCCAACCGCATGGATCAGATTCCTTCCAAGGACAGTATGCCCGGTTCACTTTACAGCGATCTGGCCAAAATCTATGAGAAAGCGGTACAGTTTCCCGAAGGCGGTTCCATTACCATTATTGCCGTTACAACCCTGTCTGGTGGCGATATTACCCATGCCATCCCCGACAATACCGGTTACATTACCGAAGGACAGTTGTTCCTGCGCCGCGATTCCGACATCGGGAAGGTAATTGTAGACCCCTTCCGTTCACTCTCCAGGCTTAAACAGTTGGTTATTGGCACCCAAACACGTGCAGACCATCCACAGGTGATGAATGCCGCAGTACGTTTGTATGCCGATGCTGCCAACGCCAAAACCAAACTCGAAAACGGTTTCGACCTCACCGATTATGATGAACGTACGCTGGCCTTCGCAAAAGATTATTCAAACGATCTGCTGGCCATTGATGTTAATATTGATACCACGGCCATGCTCGATAAGGCATGGGAGTTGTTCGGAAAACATTTCACTAAGGCGGAAGTTGGCATTAAGCAGGAGTTTGTTGATCAATACTGGCCTAAAGATTAAATTTGCCCTATGAGAAAGTCAATGATATTCACCTTACTCATCTTTTTATTGCTGCCTTTCGCCGGCAGTGCACGGCAGCATGATGCATTGGCCGGTGATGACACGTTGACGGCGAAAGGTGCTAAAACAATGCGCAACCCCAATATAGAGTTTTATGCATATGGCGGATATGCCCTCGGATATACCCGCTTTACAGCAGATTATTACCGCGTCGGGCAGGCACTCTCATATCGTAAAGGCTTAACCTCTATGTCGGCATTTGGTGCGGCCATTGAGCTAAAAATAACCAATGATTTCAACTATAGTGCTGAACTTTTGCCTTCTGTACTGTTCGATTACCGCTTTTTTCCTTTAAAAACAAGGATATCGCCATATATTAAAGCCAATATTGGTTATATGATAGACAACAGTTTTGATGCGGCGGCAGGATTTGGGGTAATACTTCCTCTCAGACGAAATAAGGGCATTGTGATTGAAGCACTTCTTGGCACTTTCTTTTTCGACATTATGGATAATCATGATGTGTTTAATCACAGGGTTACCAGTGCCAGTTCCGTTTGCTTTAATATTGGTTATAAATTTTAAGCAAACTGCACATTAAAAGAGAATAAAACGATGGCTATAAAATTTCAATACAATAAAACCTCATTACAGAACCTCAACAAACAGTTGAAGATGAGGGTGCGGGCATTGCCGACCATCAAAAACAAGGAGGCTGCCCTGCGTATGGAGGTAAAAAAGGCCAGAGATAAAGCCCAGGAGCTGAACCAGCAACTGCAGGATGCCATTGTCAGTTATCAGGGCATGGTAAGGTTGTGGGGTGAATTTGACACCAGCCTGATAAAGGTGGAGGATGTTCAACTCTCGGTGCGTAAAATTGCCGGTGTACGTATTCCCGTGCTCGAAGATGTGAAGTTTCACATGGAAGAATTTAGTTTGTTTAACAAACCAGCCTGGTTTATCGAAGGCGTTGGCATAGTTAAGAAACTGGCAAGTATTGGCATTGAGAGTGAGTTTTTTAACCGTAAAATGGCCCTGCTCGAACATGCCCGGCGCAAAACTACCCAAAAAGTAAACCTGTATGAAAAAGTACAGATTCCGGGTTATGAGGAGGCCATTTTGAAAATCAAGCGATTTATGGAAGATGAAGAGAACCTCTCCAAATCGGCCCAGAAAATCGTTAAAGACCGCCAGCAGCGGATAGAGGAGGAAGCATTATGATTGTTCCTATGCGAAAATATTCCTTCCTGGTGTATCACAAAGAATACGATGATTTCTTACTGAAGCTCCGTGAACTTGGGGTGGTGCATATTATCGAACGGGAAGGTTCCGTTACCGAAAATATTCTGGCCCGCTTTCAAAGGGCAGAAGAGGTAAATAAACTGATTCGTTTTCTGGACTCCAGACAAGTTCAGCCTGAGCTGAATGATGAAAAAGTCGATGCAGCCGAAATTGTTGCTGAACTTGAAGAAATACAGGCCGAATATGCCCGGATTGATCAACAAAAGACACTGCTGCGTAAAGAAACTGCTGAAATTGAGCCCTGGGGAGATTTTTCGCCCGAACAAATGCATGAGCTTGAAAAAAAAGGATTCAAAATCAGGCTTTTTATTACTCCTTTGCGTGATTGGAACTCCGATCTGTCTGATCATCCATCAGTTTTTGAAATCAATCAGAGTGGAGGACTGGTATATTTTGCAGTGGTGGATCAGGGCAAGGGATTACCCGATGATTTCAATGCAGATGAAGTGAAAATTCCTGTCCATTCACTCCAATGGATAGAACAGGAGGAGCTTAAGCTGGAGAAACATCAGATTGAGTTAAATAAGCGGGTAAGTGAAATGGCCAAATGGTATATCCCTGCTTTACATAAATATGAACAAGAACTTTTGCAGGATGCCGAACTGAAAAAAGCCTTTGAAACAACAGAAAAGCTTGCTGATGAACGTCTGAGCATCCTGGAGGGATGGATTCCGGCAGGAGCCGCCGAGGTGCTCGATAAATTTCTTGATGCTCAGGGGGTGGTTTATCTGAAGGAATCACCGGTGCCCGGTGACAAAGTGCCCATTCTGTTGAAAAATAAAGGATTTGCCAGTAAGTTTGAAGTGCTTGGAGAACTTTATGCACTGCCCAATTACCGCGAACTCGACCTTACCCCGTTTTTTGCTCCTTTCTATACCATCTTTTTTGGATTTTGTATTGGAGATATCGGTTATGGGATTTTGATTACCCTGGTGGCTTTGCTTGCCAAACGTAAAGTAACCAAAGAGATGAAACCTGTTGCTTCTCTCATTTCGTATCTGGGAATGTCGACTTTTGCATTTGGGGTGATCAGTGGCGGTTTCTTCGGTATAAACCTGTATGAAACCAATCTTCCCGGCTACCAGCAATTGCAGGCTTTCTACCAGGCCAACAATACTGATATGAACAATATATTGTTTATTATGGCCCTTGTATTGGGAGGCATTCAAATACTCTTTGGTATGGGAGTTAAGGCGGCCAACGAAACGGTACAATTCGGATTTAAATACGCACTATCCACCATCGGATGGATTCTTCTCTTCGTGGGGGGAGCCACCATTGCCGGTTTGAACATGTATGCCTCTGTACCTATGGAAACCCTGAAACCTATACTGTATGCAGTGTTGGGAGTAAGTGGTGTATTGATACTGTTTTTGAATTCTCCCGGAAAAAATATCTTTGTAAACCTTGGATTGGGACTGTGGAATACCTATAATATGGTTACCGGTGTATTGGGAGATTTATTATCATACATCCGTCTGTTCGCACTGGGCATTGCCACAGCCATTCTCGGGTTTGTGTTCAATAGTCTGGCCATGTCGGTTGGTGGTGGCTTTTTTGGGGTTATCTTTATGGTCATCATACTGGTCATTGGACACAGCATCAATTTATTCATGGCCGGGTTGGGCGCTTTTGTCCATCCCATGCGTTTAACCTTTGTAGAGTTTTACAAAAATGCCGGATTCAGTGGAGGCGGCAAAAAATATCACCCTTTCAGAAAATTAACCTAAGTCAAATCAATACCTAATTACTAAACTATGGAACCTATTGTTGTAGCTTACCTTGGCATTGGCCTCATGGTCGGACTGGCCGGTATCGGCAGTGTTTTCGGTGTATCTATCGGAGGCAATGCCTCTCTTGGCGCTTTGAAGAAGAATCCCGATGCATTTGGTAACTTCCTTGTACTTAGCGCCTTACCAGGCACACAAGGACTTTATGGATTTATGGGATATTTTATCCTTCAGGGATTTCTGACCCCACAGATTACACTGGCACAAGCCATTGCCATTTTTGGAGCCAGCCTTATGCTGGGATTTGTTGCCCTGATTTCGGCAATCAAACAGGGGCAGGTGTGTGCCAATGGTATCGCTGCCATCGGAGCCGGCCATGATGTATTTGGAAACACCCTTATACTTGCGGTATTTCCTGAGTTGTACGCCATTATTGCTTTTGCGGCAACTTTCCTCATCAGTACCAGCATCTGATCAATAAGAGAAGAATACTTTTTGGAAAATGGGCACTGCCGGTATGTAACCGACAGTGCTTTTTTGCGTTTAATTAGCAAGGTGAAAATGTCACTAAGGCATTAAGACACTGAGTTACACTAAGGCTTTTTGGAAGACTTCTTTATATTCTACCCTCTTTTGGGTGAAATATTTTTTTTTTAAAATAACTTCATGTGCCTTTGTGTCTTTGGGCCTTATTGGCGAAAAAAAAAACAAACTATGGAAACAAAAAGCGAATTTAAAGTAAAAGGTGAAGAACTGCTCGCCAAAATCCGAGAATTGATCCATCAGGGAAATGTAACCCGCATTATCATCAAGAACGAGGAAGGTAAAGTGTACCTGGAAATTCCGGTGAATGTCGGGCTTGTTGGTGCATTATTTGCTCCGGTATTAGCAGCAGTGGGCGCGTTGGCAGCGCTTGTGGCCAATTTTACCATTGAAGTGGTGCGGAAGGAAGGATAAAACCCCTGACAGGGGTGAGTTATTACCTCCTTTTTATTCCTTGTTTTGCACTTCCTTATTTTTTTCCGGATAAAAGGATTTGGCGGAGCTGTCAATAGCACGCAGGGCAATATCCTTCACACTGGCTTCAGCCGACATGGCTTTCTGGGCGTAGTCTTTCAGGGAAGCTTCCATATCCTTGATTTTTGACTGGAGTGTCTCGATGATTTGTGTTTTCAGTTTTAGTTCGCCCGAGACCTCTCTTTCACGCAGTTCTTTTTGAAAACTAAATTGAGTTTCTAATTTTTCAATGGCATTTTCAACCGCTGCTTTTACAGCTTTTTCGAGCTCGGCAGGGAAAGCGGCATTTTTTTTTCGTAATTCATTCAGTTCGCTTTCCGCCTGTTTAATGTTAAGTTCACGTTCTGCGAAGTCTTTTTCAAAGGCGGCCTTTTTATCAGAGAGTTCTTTTTCGAGTTTTTCCTTTTTCTCTTCGTATAAATCAGTTTCTTTTTTGCGATTTATTTTCAAGGCATATAAATACTCCTCTTCTTCCCGTTTTCGATTTCTGTGAAGTTGTTCTGCATCGTTTGGCGGTATGGTTAGTTGCCGATTTCGAAGCACTTTCCTATCAAGTTACAACTACTTTTGATACGAGCTGTGCCGCTCGAATACCCACTGCACCGGCAATTAACTATACCGCGTGTTGGCAACTGGTGTTCATTCATATCCGTCTGTTTGTCATTTATTTAGCTTTATTTTCTAGTCATTGACAATCTGCACCAATCTATCCACGAAGCACAAATTTATTTTGTTTTTTTGAGCGTGGGCAATCCTAAAACCGACCTGAAAGGCGGTTAGGTGGGTTGGGCAGGCACACTCTTTGGCAAAGCTTTGGTTGAAGCGTTGGCTTGTGGGGCTTTGGCAATGTGTGTGACTGCTGCGTTGGCTCATTTTGATTTCAGTTTTGCTCCTAATTCTCCAATCAATTTATCTTTTCCTGCAATTTCTGTATTAAGACTTGCTATTTCTTTTTCAAGCTTATCAATTGTTTTGTTCTTCTTAACATTTTTCATTTCATCTTTCAGTCTTTCAACTGCTATAATAGTTGCTTTTAATTCCGCTTCAAACTCCGGTTTTTCAAGGTCGTAATGGCTGAATGGATTCATTACAACTCCACGATGAATTGTAATTTCATGAATTAATGTAGGGTCAAGGTCTGTTTGGGATTCTATTGCTGTCCAAAAGTCTTCGCTTGTTGTCTCTTTTTGGTTTTTGTGGTAGCATACAGGGATTTTCTGCTTATCACAAATGGACTTTACAATTCTTTCAAATTCTGTTCTCAGATAAACGGCTGATGCTTTATAGTCCTTTTCAGTCAGGTAATGTTTAGCCCTTTCCAGATAGCCGTTTTCATTAAAGATTACCGGAATTTCAAAATCGTCATCTTTTAATGATTTCGTATAAATCTCAGTATATTTCCACTTCTCAACTCCGAAATAATTTCGCACCAATTCATACCAAACTTTGTCGTAAGTGGTCATTATTACCTGAAATTGCTTGTCTTTGTCAATATCAATGAAGTGTTTTTTCAAAATATCAAGCAAGGGTAACCGGTTGCTCATATCCAAGCCAATAAGCAAATCATCGAGAACAAGGATTTTTAATGCACCTGTAAGCGGATTTACTTTTATGGATGCCAAATACAAACTAATTGCAAGTGCCGACAAACGGGCTTCATTGAGAAAAAGCTGATGTTTTGGTATTGATTTTTCGAAGAAATCAATTTTTAAATTGATATTATTCCCTGAAAGTTTCCTTCTTCCCTGATATTCCACTTTGTCAAAATCAAGCAAAATCTTAACATTTGCACCAAAAAATTTCATAAATGTATTGGTGTCCTGTTCAATATCTTTGAGCAATTGTTTTAGACCGGGATTGAACTTTTCGGACAGATAATTTTTTGTTGCCTCCTGCTGCCTTTTAATCTGTCTTTTATTGAAAGTGTCGTTATGGATTGCTTGCCATTCTTTCCCAATTTCCTTGTTTGAAAACCGATTAATGGAATTGTACAGAATATCCTTTACCAAAATATCGAATAAATCGACCTTGTCTTTATGCCCCATGTGAGTTCGCAATAAGCTGCGGTAGTCAAAGAAGCCCTTAATTTTATTGGCATCGGCAATAAGCGTCTTATCTGCACTGATTATTTCCTTATCGGTTAATTTCAGTTCAAAAGTGGTGGTTTTTGAGGTTTCTGGCGATTCTTTGATGTTAACCTTTATGCTGGCTGTGTTTTTTTGTGATGCTGGAACAAAAATATTTTCTTCTACCTCAATTTTGCCAACCGAAGATTTCAGAAAATCCTGAAGGGCTGTGAACAATGAGCTTTTACCACTACCGTTTTCGCCATACACCATCAGGTTTTTACCGTCTTTGTCAAGGCAAATATGGTGCTCACCGTAAAAAGCACGGTAGTTCTTTATGTGTATATCAGTTATTCTCATTTTTTCCTTCTATTATGGCAATCTCTGGTATGGAATTCATATAAAACAGGTTAACCCTCACCGGATGTTCTTTGTCATTCAAGCGGTCAAATACCTTTTTGCAAATCTTCATTTTTTGCTCTACACTCATTCCATCGGTAAACTCGGGTAGTTCGCCAAGATGCTTAATGATTTCACGGTTGTGTTTTTTTAGTAATTCAGGGAAATATAACTCGTAAACAATGCCGTCTATAATTTGCTCGAAATAAGCAACTTGCAATTGGTCAAAATGAAGTGATGATTGATTATCAAGTAAAAAAAGCAAATAATCAACAAATGTTATTAGAAATTCATTTTCATTATTATCTATAAAACTATCCTTTAAAGGTAAGTTTAGTATGAATGAAGTAGAATAATTATAATAACCACCAGCTTTTCTAGGACATATTTGATGCAAATAAAATTCTGACAGCTTAGAGTTAAATAAGCCTAAAATAAGTTTTATGTTTAGTTTTGAAGAAGTGATAACAGTTGTTTTACCACCAGCGAATGCATATGAATTATTATCATAGGCAAATTTATTTTGCCTTACTACAGTCGGGGTTATAATTTTCTCTTTTTCGAATATTTTAATATCAGAAAATCGAACAAGCCCATACCAGTCTTTTTTTTCGCCAAATAATTTCCTTGAGTCTTTTCTTGACTTTAAATCTTCTTCATTGACTTTGATGTATTTATAGGCGAGTGGAAAATTCTTCTTTAATATACCAAGTTCATGAATTTCAGTCTTATGTCTTCCTTTTAGATAAGTATAAAGTATTTTATATTTTGGGTGTGTTACCTTCCATTTCTCAATTGATTCTGGTGTTATTATTGGTTTAATCAGTTCATTTTCAATAGGTATTTCTTCATCAATATCAAACATAAACAATTCATCTTTACCTGATATTATTCCATAATGAGTTTCAATAAATTCACCGATTAGATGCGAATTATTTTCAATTTTGCGAACAATATCCATATTATTTGACGAACCAACTTTCCAAAAACTATTACCATAATTCGAAAAATCAATTTTGTTGTAAATTGGACTAAATAGGTCTTCAATAGTAGATATTTTAGAATAAAAGGTAATGTTACTAGTATCGTTTTGTATTAAAAAAATACCTGTATATGTTAACGCATTCTCAAAAACTTGAGAATCTGCAAAATCGAGAAGTCTTTTTAGATTTTTAGAAGAAATACCTATTCTTGCCTTTTCACCATACTCCGTGAACATGAATTGATTTGATGAAATATAACAAAGATGACCTTTCTGTTTTAAAAGTGATAGACCTTTTTCAAAAAATAGTAATGAAATATCAAGTCTTTTATATGCAAATGTGTAAATAGATTTCAATAAATCTATATAGTCATGCATCAACATTTGCACCCGTATATAAGGAGGATTCCCAATAACAATATCAAACCCTCCATTCCCATTCACCAAATAAGGGTTCAAAACCTCAGGAAAATCAAGTTTCCAGTCGAAATGGTTAAAAGATTCCTCGGGATTTTTCAGCAGGTTTTTCAGTTTGCTAATCAGGTTGTCAAATCCTCTAATTTGCAATTCGCGTCCGGTATTGTGCTTTATATCGGTGGCAGTAGGCAAAAAACCTCCCTTATGCTCTGTTTTGCTTAAGTACAGTTCTTTGTTAAACGAAAGCTGGTTAATGAGTAGTTCAATTTTCAGGTTACGGATTTCAGTCTGTAATTTTTTCTTATTCTTGTTGTTGGGGTTAAAGTAGTTCTTTTGTTTGTCGGCAACTTCAACCAGCAAACGCTGTACGTTTTTTACATACTCATCGGCTTTGCCAACGCTGCTTTTACGTTCCCAGTCAATTTCCACAATTTCGCCATCAAACTTACTTATCAGCGAGTCGCCTACCACAATTTTATAATCGAGGTTGGGCAGGGCTTTGGGCTTTTCTTCATCCACCACCAAACTCAGCCAAAATCGTAAACGGGCAATATCCACTGCACCTTTTTCAATATCCACCCCGTAAATGGAGTTTTGGATAATGTTCAGTTTGGTTTCGGCAGGTTTCCATTCCTTACCGGTTTCGTAAGCAATTAGTTCTTTTATACTGAAAATTTCCTGTAGCAATCCCATGGGAAAAGCACCGGAACCAATGGCTGGGTCGCAGATTTTTACATTGTCAAGGGCTTTTTCAAGTTCAGCAATTTCAGGTTTTAGAACAGTATCAACTATTTTATTTTTCAACAACTGATTTACAGCTTCCCTTTCGGCAACTTCATCTTTAATTTGCAATGTGGTACATAAGTATTCCGTTAAACTCTCCTGGCACATGTAATGCACAATTTCCTTAGGAGTATAAAATGCGCCTTTGTCTTTGTTGTCTTCGAGCAGGTTTTCAAAGATATGCCCAAGCATTTCTGGGTCAACGGCTACGGTATGGTCATCGGGGCTGTCTTCGTACACTGTAAAGTTAAAGGCATCTAAAAAGTCGAGAAAGCCACGGGCAAAACCATTGCTTTTTGCAGTAAGTATAACATCCTCAAAATCGGGGTTGTGGAAAAGTTTTGATTTAAAAGTTAGCAAATGTTCATCAAATTCTTCTTTATCGAATAAACCTCCATTTAGGAAAGGAACTTTTACCATTTTCCCATCGGGCATTTTAAAATCATCGTTTGCTCTTTCCTTGTTTAATGTATCAAAGAAAAGTATCGTTAACCAATTGCTATAAAACGTATCGTTTCCACCCGATTTGTTAAAAAGTTGTTTTATAAAATCTCCCAGACCATCGGAGTAATTGGTATCGCTTGCACCCAGCCAACCCTTTTTCTGAACGAAGTAGAGAAACACAATACGTCCGAGCAATTTCTTTACAAAATCGCGGATGGGTTTACTGGCTTTATCCTTTTCCTGCTTTGTAGCACCAGTAGGGAAAGTAATATTGAAAACTGATTTACGGTAGTTTGATTCCTGCAAGTAATCGCAAAAGTTTTGGTAGTGCAGGGTATATTCATCAAAGAATGCTTTGCTGAGTTTTTCAACGGAAAAAGCATTGACAAGGGTTTGAAAAGAAATTTCCTTTTCAGTGCTCAGGACTTCAAAACGTTCGGCTGCTGTTTTACAGGTTTCCGAAGGGCCTAATAAAAATGTATAACGTTTGGCATTGGTTATTTTTTCTTTTACTCCCTTATCAGTCAGCACACTGTCTTTGGCAACCAATGTAAGCCGCCAGATATTTTTATTAGCAGGTGCAACAAAATTGATTAATGCCGCTTGTCCGGCTGTAAGCAATTTTCGAACATATTGCTGAATAGCTACCTTGCTTTGTTCGATGCGAACTTTGGGTTGTAACAGAACTTCGTAGCATGTAATTTCGGTGCTATCGTCCAATTGAATTTTTCCGTAAATCCAAACGTTGGCAATCGCAGCCGATTCTGATTTGTTGGGAGATACCGATGCCGGAATTAAAGAGGAATTAAGCGTAAATCCTGAACCAAAAACCGGACTTAAAACTTCACGGGAAAACAAAACCCTGTCGTAAGGTTTATGCAATGCGTTTTGTAATTGAATTCTGTTGGCTGCCATATTTAACTGAAACTTTGCGTTAATACAATTTGAGGATTTACAATTCCCCTGTGTGCTTTTTCCGATTGAGGCATTTCCTCGGAACCGGGAGAAAGGTCGTATCTGTCGAGAACGGTAATAAATAATTGCTCAATAAACTTATCCGGCTCTTTGAGTAAGCCTGCATTTGAAGTAAAAAAATCATTGATTGATTTTGGTAATCCCTTCGATGCAAATGTTCCTTTTTTAATAATATCTAAAGCCCGAAGTAGTGCCATTCGTTTTTGTTCTGTTTGTGCAATTTTTACTAATGCGTTAATGTTTGAAATTGCTTTATTTTCCGCCGGACTAAGATTTCTACGAGAAACTGTCTGAACATTTACCTGATTTTTTTCCGACTTAAAATATTCAAGACCTGCAAGTGTTTGTTTGTGGTGCAGTTCGTGTAAAGCAATTGCTTTTTCGGAATCAAGAGCTTTAAACAATTTGACTGCCTGTAAAAAATTCATTTCAATAATATTCATTTCGGGAGTAATGAGGCAAAAGATACCGGGATGATTTTCACTTTTCAGATAAGTAAGTGATGTATTTTGTAACGGGTAATTTATTTCACCACTTTCAGTATCCAACAATGTCAGTTGCCTACCTTCAGGAACTTTTCTCCCACACCGTGCTTTATTTGGAATTTTAGCAATCTCATTAAAAATCTTAGGATGTTTCTTTCTGAAATCTCTCAATTCATTCAAATACTTTAGAATTTCACTTTCCTCTTTTTGAATTTTATTTCCGAATAAAGCACCTTCTCCTTTTTCTTCGAGAATAGAGAATACTTTGTTATCCTCACCAAAAGCAGTATGGAATGCCTGAAGTTTACGCAATGCGTTGTTTACCAAATGAATTTGAGCATCTCCATGGGCAGAAGGATAATAGTTGTAAACATAGATTCTGTCGGCTCTTGAACCGATACGGTTAACACGACCGATGCGTTGCATTAAACGGGTAGAGTTCCAGGGAACATCATAGTTTACTATAACGTTGCTTCTGTGCAGGTTTATGCCTTCTGCCAGTACTTCCGTTGTAATGATAATATCATACTCTGTTTGCCATTTATCCTCCTCAAGGTTCGCATCGAAATTGTCACGAATAGTATTCTCAACATATTTTCTATTTTCTGCACTTACAGTAAGTACCTTTTTCTTTGTAATCTTTGAAAGTTTTACCGTTAATTCTTCTGCTGTTTCTTTTGATTCAGAAAAAATAATCAGTTTTCCGCTTATGTTTTGTTTTGGTTTAAAAAATTCCTCCTGAATTTGTTTAGCAAATTCAATAAGTTTTGGGTCTTTCTTAACTTTGCCCCAGCGTTCAATTAAATCATCCACTTTTTCTTTATCCTGCTTGAGTAAGGCAACAAATTTTTTATCGAAAGCATCTTTTTTGTATTCCTTATTATTTCCACCCTTTTCATTTATTTTAGCTTCAATCTCATCATAACTTAAACCTTCTTCAAGCAATTTGTTAATGTCCAAATCAGGTGCAATAAATACCCTGTTATCATCAAACATCGCCAGCATATTATCAATGGCTTTCTGAAATCTTGATAACGATTGAGTAAAAGCATAAAAACTGCTTTCAAGGCGTTTCACTAAAAGCGTTTTCATAATGGCGGATAACCTGCCTGATATGGATTCCACATTGCCGTACATTTTCTTGTCTTCTTCTTTAGCAAGAAACTCAATGGCACGGTAACGGTAATAGCCTAAACCATCAATTTTATTCCCTTCTTCATCAAGGTTGGTAATGAGTGAAACTGTATCGAAAAACAATTCACTTAGTTTACCATCCAGTTCATAGTAAAGGGCAATCGGGTCGCCAACTTTAGGAAATTTAATTCCCTGAATTTCCAAATCTTCCAAGTATTCTTTGTTGCTCTCAATATCTGTCCTTGTTCTGCGAATTACAAGTGGCTCCACCACATCATCTCGTAATTTCTGGAATAGTGCTTTTAGTTTTTTTAGGTTCAGCTTTTTCTCGTAGGCCAGCTTTTTATATTGCTCGTTTATAGGTTTGAAATATTCCTGTAAATTTCTGATGTTTTCGAGCGTGCTGTTTCTTCTGTCCTGAAAAAGATAAAGTTGGTTTTCAATATCCTGAGGACGGTTATTCAAAGGCGTTGCAGAAATTAAAATTACTTTCTTTCGTGAATCTCCATTTTCTGCAGCTCTTGAGCGTGGCATTTTGCAAATTTCCTGCAAAGCCAAATACATTTCGGTGTAATCATTTCTGAATTTATGAGATTCGTCAACTGCAATTAAATCAATCTCCTCAGGATTCGGATAAGAATAATTGTTTCTGTCGAGTATCTTGTGTAAGCTTCCAAGAGTAATGAATGTAAAATGATTATCCAATTCAAAATCTTTTACTGTCCGTCTCCAGCTATCTTCAATTGCAGGAGGTACAACGACCAAAACCTTTGTATGAGTTCCATTTTCATAAATGAACTTTTTAATAATCATACAGGCAATAATCGTTTTTCCTAAACCAACCACATCAGCCAAAACAAAACCATTATGCTTCATCATAATTGCATAACCCTGATTGGCAGCATCTGATTGGTATTTTAAGCGTATGTATTTGGGGGGTAAAAGCAGGTCAATATTGTATGGGTCGTAATCTACCCGTTTACCAAAATATTCAATTAACATTTTGATATACAGCTCAAACGGAGTAAAGTCATCACGCAAATAAGTCTGGTTCTTGATTCTTTCTGCTTCTGCCTGTAAAATGGGAACAGATTCAGCCCAAAGCCTTTCAAATTCTTCGGTTGCGAATTTTACATCTTCATACTCACGCAAACTAACATTAAACTCATAATTTGATTCAGGATTTGCACCAAGTCCGGCATCGGTCAAATTAGAAGAGCCTGTAATAACTTCGCAAGGTGCATATTCATTAAAAGTTGCTGGTCTGAAAATATAAACTTTTGCATGAATTGTCTTTTTAGGATGTGCCCTAAGTTCAATTTTTCCGCTAACTAAATCATCAATGAATTGTAGGATTCCTTTTTCTGTAACTTCATCATAGTTGGCTTCCTGAATATTCTTTATGATTTCTTGAAGAAAGTCGGCTTTTGTTTCATCGGGATTTTCAAGATAGAGTTGTCCTTTGTCGTGATATTTTTTTATTAACTGGTCAACATTGATACCAACAAGGATTCTGATTTTAGGAATTCTGTCGAGGAAAGCACGTACTTTAAAATAACCAGAAGTCCTGAAATAGCCAACTAAAGCATCAAAATGTCTGATACTTTCAATATTTGTAAATACACCCTCAAACTTTTTGAGTAAACTATTATCGTTTTGATTTGTAAAAAATTTAGTTGGCATTACTTCTTGTTCTTTTTTATTTGATTAATGACTTCGTCCAAACCATCCTCTAAATATTCTAATTTTCCATAATTTGCATTTATACTGTCTGCTAAGAACCGAACTTGAAGTTCTTTGTAATCGATTTTCAGAATTTGGCTTAGTGGCTTCAAATAATCAATTGACATTGGTCTTTCTCCACGTTCAACCTTGCTAAGAGTAGAAGTATCAACGTCAAGTTGGGCTGCAACTTTTCTAAGTGGAAGTTTTCTTTCTTCTCTTAATCGTCTGATATATTCACCAAAAGTTTCTTTTGTCATTTGACTAATCTGTTTGGACAATTTTGTCAAAGATACATATAATTTTGTTTCCGGTCTTATGCGTGAAGGAAAATTTGGCTCTTTGGCAAGCTTTGGTTTCAGCGTTGGCTCGTGCGGCTTGACAATGTGCCAAATGTGGGTTGGGTTTCTTTCTTTTTGCGGGTGGAAAGAAAAAAACAAAATAAATTTCCATCAAATTTGCACTGTCCTGTCAAAAAGCTAAATCCTGTCTATTTTCAATTAAAAGATATCGTATCTACCTGGTTGTCTGTCGCTCTTACACTTGTTGCCAACTTCTTTTAATTTGGCCTGAGCATCTTCCTGCAACTTTTTTAAATTTAATTTGCGTTCAGTCATTTCCGTTTCAAACTGCGCCCTTTCAGATTTTATCTGTTCTTCCAACTCCCGGCGACGGTTGATCATTTCCAATTCAAATTGCTCTTTCTTTTCCTTTTGTGCCAGCAACATCACCGAAAGGGAGTCGGTGCTGGCCGATAGCTGATACAAATCTTCCAATTGCTGCTTTTCAATCTGTATGGCTTTTTGGAGCTCTTCAAATTTCCGGAATTCAGTAATAAAGGCTTCACTCAGTTTGTCAAGTGCGGCCGAAAGACTTACCTTTAACCCTGATACATCCTTAACAATGCCTTCTGTGCTAAGACCGGAAGCATTTTTGACAACCGCCTCCTGTTTCTGCTGTTCCTGAATTTTCCTGGGTTCTTCGGTTTTCTTTTCCTGCTGTTTTTGCAGGAGTTCCTCGTAAGCTTCAAGAATCTGATTCTTGGTGTTTTTTGAACTGATGGGTTGCTTTGACATGATACAATGTTTATTTACATAATTTTTAAAGAAATAAAAGTACTCATTTTTTAATAAAAAGTGTGATGATGACCAGATAAGTTTAACCACACATCTGCTAGAATTGATCTGAAACGGTAGGCTGTGGGCAGATTGGTTATTTTTGAAAATGCAATCCGATTGAAACTTTTGGGAAATTAATTCTATTTTTGCGCATCTTAAACTAATTCATCAATATATACCATCGTTATATTGGGTAATAGTCCGGATAAGTTTCTATTTAACGAAGAAAAATTACTGTAAACAAACCAAAACAAATCTCCACTTTTTTCAATAATTAAAGGTGCAAATGCACATCCGCTAACTGCATGCCCAAACTAAAATACCTCCAACATATAGATTCATTAAGGGCACTTGCTGTATTGCTTGTTTTGGCTTTTCATCTCGATATCAGTTTTTTCAAAGGTGGCTTTATTGGTGTGGATGTGTTTTTTGTCATCAGCGGTTTTTTGATTACCCGCAACATTACCCATGAATATAAAACGACTCACAACTTCAGCTTCTCCCGCTTCTATTACCGCAGGGTTAAACGGCTGTTGCCCTCATATTTTTTAACTTCGGTTTTTGTTTTTGTCCTTGGAATACTGATTTTATCCCCTTCCGACTTTATAGGACTTATCGATTCGATTTTTGCAGGCTCAATCGCCTTATCCAACTTTTACTTTCTTGGTGAATCGGGCTACTTCGACACAGCGGCAAAGTTAAAACCCATGTTGCATGCCTGGTCACTTTCGGTCGAAGAACAATATTATTTTATCTGGCCGATGGCGCTTTTGCTGATTTTAAAGGGTTTTCGGAAGTTCAAAATACACAATATTATAATAGTATTGTTAATTGTTGCTTTTGCCGGAACATTTTATGTAAATGCTTATGGCGTTTCCGAAAATATACTCCAGTTTTTCTCCAGTCATAAAGAGTCGACCACTGATGTGCAATCGCTGCTTTTCTTTATGCTGCCTTTCAGAATTTACGAATTTCTGATTGGAGCCCTGGTGGTCTTTGTCCCCGAAATTCGCCTTAAAAGCGAAAAGATGAAAGGCCTTATTATCGTTCTTGGTTTATTACTTGTTGTGGTGCCCGGTATTGTGTTTGATGATAAACTTAAGTTTCTAAGTGTTTTAAACATCATTCCATGTCTCGGAATTTCGCTGCTTATTGTTGCGCCTCAATCCAAATATTTCAATTGGTTTTTCTACAACAATATGCTTCGTCACATTGGCAATGCCAGTTATACGATCTATTTGTTTCACTGGCCGATAATTGTTTACTACAAGCACCTTTACGACCAGCCATTAAACTTTTTCAGCGGCCTGATTTTGTTCCTCCTCTCCATTGGAATTTCTTTGGTGGTGTATAAATATTATGAGACTCCATTCCGGCACAGAAAGTTCAAAAGCATAACACTCGAATATGCAAAAATGGGTTTTCTCTTTGTATTCTTTATTCTAAGTTCATACTTTGTCAAAAAAGATGTTACAGCCAATGAAGGCTGGCTATGGAGGCTTGATGATAAGAACCTGGAATTGATTGAAGAAATCGGCGTTCCCCTTAAATATCATTATACCAATTGGGGTGGGGCATATTACCAGTTTAACCGTGAGATTGAAAGCAACCAAAATCCAAAAAAAAATGTCGATATGGTATGGTTGGGTGATAGCCATTCGGGGCATTTTGCTTACGGACTTGATTCAATAATGGTCAAAAAGCATGGCATGAAAGTACATATTTCGTACGTCAGTTGCTTTGTATTGCCCGATGTGGTTTCAACCAATGATAAATGCATCATTGATGCTGACTCTGTATTAAACGCCAAAATAAAGCAGTTGAACGATAACCCCAATGCGCCTCTGGTGTTAAGTTATTACTGGAGATTTCGTCTTTTATCCACTTGTGAGATTGAAGACCAGAAAACAGGTAAAATGATTGAGCCGGCTAAACTCAATATTACAGAAGCGCATCAGCTGTTGTGCGAAAAAATTGAAAAATTCAGGGACATCCTGGGAAAAGACCGGAAAATTATAATCATAGGTGAATCCCCTGTCAGGGACGAAAGTCTAAACTACATTGAAAAACTGTTAAAACCCTCCTACCTGTCCTTTATTTCGCCGGTATCCAACCTGTTTGAAGAAGAGCAAACTGCCATAGCCATAAATAATTTCATGAAAAATTACTTCAGGGATTTGGATAATTTCTATTTTTTGAATCCCTCAGAACCATTTTGTGAAGATGGTAAATGCAACAGTCAGGTAGGAAATAAAATATACTTCAGCGATGCCAATCACTTTTCAAAAGTAGGCTCACTGAGGGTAGTAGAATATCTGGAAGATGATTTTCTGCAAATTATAGCAGTCGGCACAAAGGAATAAGAATTGAAGGAAGATGCATATTGCATTGGTTTCCAACCGCCCGCAACAAATAATTGGGAAGTATTAACCCTGCCGGGAATGATTCAATTTAAAACTCCCTGATAAACTTGTAGCCATCCGGCCCCACACTTCGGTTTAATGTACTTATTATTCGATTTACATCGTCATAAGGGCCCTGAATATAATATGGTTTGCCATTGCGTCCCATTTCAATATCATCAATACCATCATCAATGTATTCAGGATCAAGCACATATTCAGCGAGATAAAAATCATCTGGGGTTTTAAACCCAAGCTCTGAAGCATAATCAATGGCTGCATAAACGAGGTTATGAAAATAAACCGGATCTACTTCGTTCATCTTTCCATATCTTTCACTTTTTTCAATAAGTTCTTCTATTTGAAGTGCCGTAAAATTGCAATTGGCCATGCAACTTTTTACACCCAGACAAAGCCGGTCGACCAATATACTGGCAAAAGTAAACTTCCCGCCCGGCTGTGCCCTGACAATCAAACATATGGTTAACCCATTATTTTTAAAGTTGTCTGCAATCAAACACTTGTCTATGGTCAGCAGGCGCCCCTTTTCCTTAAGATATTTCCTGGGTGAGAACGCTTGATTTTTCATAAGCTATGGCATGTTTAAAGAACATAGGCGTTTTAGGGGGATAAAAATATATCATTTTGATGAATTTTTGAGCTTGAATGTCATAAAAATATGTTTGTTTCATGAAATTGCACTCCCGAATGAGATGACTGAATTTAGTCAATTGCAGGATTTTGCAAAAACTATGGTTTTTTTATCTAAATTGCACACCATTTAAATTTTTATGGCCTTAGCATTTCAGATCATCACAGTATTCACCATTCTGGCTACCCTCCTTGCCTTGCTGTTTGTTAAAGCCTGGTGGATACGAATTTTCGACTTTCCGCGAATTCAAATTCTGTTTTTAATGCTGGGCTGCCTCGTGGGCCTGATTGTTTTTTCGGATACCGGACTTTGGCTAAATTGGCTGTTAGTGGCTCTGTTAATTATTGCTTTTAGTATTCAGTTTTCATACATATACCCCTATCTGCCTTTTGCCAAAAAAGAGATGGCAGATGGTAAAGGAGTGCCATTTGCTACCATTTCAATGATGATGTCGAATGTACTGATGGATAATCAACAGTATGAAAAACTCATCAAACTGGTCAACCTTTATCAACCGGATATTTTATTGGCGGTAGAGACCAATGACTGGTGGGCACACAAGCTACAACCGCTCGACAGCCACTATAGGTACTCAGTAAAACATCCGCTTGAAAATACGTATGGGATGCTATTGTTTTCAAAAGTTCCTTTAAACAACGTACACATTGAACATTTAGTCAAAGAAGAAATACCCTCCATTCATGCTGAAATCACCAGGAATAACTTCACCTTTAAACTGGCGTGTATTCATCCTGAACCGCCTGCACCTGACCATGCTGACACATCGAAACCCCGCGACAGGGAACTGATGATCATGGCCGATAAAATTCAGGGAGATCCATCCCCCTATATGGTGATTGGCGATTTGAATGATGTTGCCTGGTCAGATACTTCATCCAGATTTGCGAAGATCAGTGGATTGCGTGATCCACGAAAAGGCAGGGGCTTCTTTAACACCTTTCATGCAAAAATACCGATGATGCGTTTTGCCCTCGATCATGCTTTTTTCACCTCCGAATTTAAGGTAATTGCCATAAAGCGTCTGCCAGAGATAGGTTCCGACCACTTTCCGCTTTATATTAAATGTGGAGTGTACAAATGAATAGCCTGCCAACCGGGAATCAGCCACGTTGCTTTGTATGCCTGTCCTGATGGCATTCTTCTTGTTTTTCTTATCCGGGTTAGCCTGTTTTTCTATTACCCAATCCTGTTCATTACGGCTGCATTGCCATCTTTTTATTTACAAAAATATTTCTACCTTTGCAGCTGCAGGCGAAAACCGGTTTCTGCCGGCCAGTATCCTGAAAATGAATGCCTCGTAAAAATAACAAATGTGACCATATGAATATTGAACTTCAGCAAAAAGAAGAACAGTTGGCAAGCCTGAAACTGGATATTGCGCCCGAAGATTATCAGGAGAAAGTAACTCAAAAGCTTAAGGAATATCAGCGTAAAGCTTCCATGCCTGGCTTCAGGCCGGGGAAAGTGCCCTTTTCACTTACCCGTAAAATGTATGGCCCTGCGGTAAAAGCTGAGATCATCAACAATCTGATTGATGAGTCCGTGAACAATTACATCCGCGAAAACAACCTCAACATACTGGGTCAGCCCATACCCGGAGCTGATGAAGTGCAGGCTCAGGACTGGCAGCAGGATGAAGCCATGACATTTACTTTTGATCTTGGCCTGGCGCCTGAATTTGAAGTTAATCTGGAAAATCTAAAAGACATCAATTATTACCAGCTCGAAATTACCGATGAGGTTGCAGAGAAATATCTTGAAGATGCACGCACGCGTGAAGCCAACTGGAAGGAGACCGGACAATCCGTTAAAGGCGATATGATTAAAGGCAGGATAATCGATCCGGAGCCGGAATTGGAAGTTGAAATTGAAACTGCCAGATTTGATGAAGATGAAGTGCTCATCAAACCATTTATCGGAGTGAGCAAGGGTGATGAGATTACCATTGAGGCATCAGAAAAACTTACCGCTGAAAGAGTAGCGGAGATGCTTTTGTTAAAAGACGAAGAGGTTCAGCCATATTTAAATGGATTTAAAATACTGGTCGATAGCGTAATGCATAAAGAGCCGGCAACACTGGATGAAGACTTTTTTGACAAAATGTATCCAGGAGAATCAATTACAAATAAGGAAGACCTGATTGCACGCATAAAAAAAGATGCAAGTCAAAGTTTACAGCGTGAAAGCGATCAACAGTTTTTTAACGATACCATTGGGGCGTTGATTGAGCAAACCAATATTTCGCTCCCGGATTCATTTTTAAAGCGTTGGCTGATTGAGGTAAACCAGGAAAAAATGACCCCCGAGTTTGTGGAAGAAAATTATGCAGATTATGCCCGCTCCATGCGCTGGCAGATGATTGAGAACCGATTGATTCGTGACAACAATATTGGTGTTGAAACCGATGAGGTAAAAAATGTATTCCGCAGTTATTTTCAAAGGCCGGGCAGCACCGAGCCGGATGAAGAAACACTTCAGCGCATTGACAGCGTAGTGGAATCATTTATGAAAAATGAAGAAGAGGTGCGCCGCATAAGTGACCAGATATTCAATACAAAGCTGGTTAGCCTCTTTAAAGAAAAAGTAAAACCCATTGAAAAACCCCTGACACAGGAAGAATTTGCTAAACTAAGGGAAGAAAAAAAATAACGGTGTTTTAGCATAACGGCATAGCCCTGCATTTTGGACTGCAGGGCTATCACTTTTTATAGACCTTTTGGCAGGATTTGAAATTTGGCACAATTATTTCCTGAGTATTCCAAGCGTTTAATCGCAACTAAATGGTCAAATATTCATTCAAAACCTGTAACTTTGGCAGGCAAAACTTTTCCAACTATTATGCAAAACGAATTTAAAAAATATGCCACCCGTCATCACGGGATCAGCAGCCTGACATACGATAAGTATGCAAGTAGTATTATTGGTTACATTTCGCCCACCATTATCGAGGAGCGGCAATTGAACATTGCCACCATGGATGTATTCTCACGTTTGATGATGGATAGAATTATATTTCTGGGAGTTCCCATTGATGATTATGTAGCCAACATCATTCAGGCTCAATTGTTGTTTCTTGAGTCGGTAGATGCCAAGAAGGACATTCAGATTTACCTGAATACCCCAGGAGGCTCTGTATATGCTGGTCTGGGAATTTATGACACCATGCAGTATATTGCTCCCGATGTTGCTACCATTTGCACAGGCATGGCGGCTTCTATGGGTGCGGTGTTGTTGTGTGCAGGATCCCCGGGCAAACGCACTGCTTTGAAGCATTCACGTATACTCATCCATCAACCCATGGGTGGGGCACAGGGTCAGGCCTCCGATATTGAAATTACAGCCAGGGAAATACTCAAACTCAAGAAGGAGCTTTATGAAATTATTGCCCTGCACAGCAATCAAACCTATAAAAAAATTGAAAAAGATTCAGACCGCGATTACTGGATGACTGCCGAAGAAGCAAAATCTTACGGTATGATTGATGAAGTACTCATCCGCGAAAAGAAATAGTAAGCATGGCTAAAAAAGAAGAAAGATGTTCGTTTTGTGGCAGGCCACGCAGTGATACCAGCATGCTGATTGCCGGACTGGACGCACATATTTGCGATTATTGCATTCAACAGGCACAGGAAATACTTCGTGAGGAGATGAAAAGCTCCTCAAAAAAAGATTTCTCCAAAATAAAACTGCATAAACCTGTTGAAATAAAGCAATACCTCGATCAGTACGTTATTGGTCAGGACGACGCCAAAAAGGTACTTGCCGTTGCCGTTTACAATCATTACAAACGCATAGGCCAGACCATTGGTAAGGATGATGTTGAAATAGAGAAATCGAACATTATACTCGTTGGTGAAACCGGTACAGGAAAAACCCTACTGGCCCGCACCATAGCCAAAATGCTTCACATACCATTTTGCATTGCCGATGCCACCGTCCTGACCGAAGCCGGATATGTGGGAGAAGATGTGGAAAGCATCTTATCACGCCTGTTGCAGGCTGCTGATTATGATGTGGCTGCTGCCGAAAGAGGAATTGTTTTTATTGATGAAATAGATAAGATAGCCCGGAAAAGCGACAATCCCAGCATTACCCGGGATGTGTCGGGCGAAGGTGTGCAACAGGCCATGCTGAAATTACTTGAAGGCACAGTGGTGAATGTTCCCCCTCAGGGTGGACGCAAACATCCTGAACAGCGCATGGTGCAAATAAACACCCACAACATATTGTTTGTGGCAGGCGGTGCATTTGATGGTATCGAGAAAAAGATAGCCAGCCGCATGCAAACCAATATGATAGGCTATTCTTCGACCCAGCAGCAGAGCATTGACCGGGACAACCTGCTTCAATACATCGCCCCTCAGGATCTTAAGAGCTTTGGCCTTATACCAGAACTGGTGGGAAGGCTGCCGGTAGTTACCTATCTCAGCCCGCTGAGTCGCGAGGTACTGCGCCTGATTCTTACTGAACCTAAAAATTCGCTCGTTAAACAATTTGTTAAACTGTTTGAACTGGACAACATCAAACTTACTTTCCACGAGCAGGTGCTGGATTTTATTGTTGACAAAGCCATTGAATTTAAGCTGGGTGCCCGTGGACTCAGGTCAATCATGGAAGCTATACTTATAGATGCCATGTTTGAACTACCTTCGGATCAAAAGAGCCGGGAATTGAAGATAACCCGATCCTATGCCGAAGAAAAACTTGGCAAAACCAATTTATCAAGATTAAAAGTAGCGTAATCAGCCATTTTACCGGCGCCTGGTAATATTTTCAGGCTGATTTAAAGCTTAGGCATTGAATTTGATTGCTAAAGTTAATCCAATTCAACAATTACAGGGTAAATGAAACGCCTTCTTATCCTTTTGATACCTTTTATCTTCCTGCCCTCCGTTATTCTGGCGCAGGAGCCTGAAGTTATTGTGCTTAAAGCCACAGTTATAGATGGTGACACCCTGCCACAGGTCTATCTTCCGGAGGTCCATATCCTGAGCTTTTCTGTGTTCCGTACTCCGGCTGAGCAAAGGCGGTTTGACCGGCTGGTACGCAATGTTAAGAAAGTTTATCCTTATGCACGCCTGGCCGGTTTAAAGTTAAAAGAATACGATGCCATGATGGCCGGGCTTTCAGAAAAGGAACAAAAAAAGCTATACAAACAGGCTGAGCAGGAACTTAAGGATGAGTTTGGCAATGAGCTGAAGGCCCTTACATTTACCCAGGGCAAAATTCTGCTCAAGCTGGTCGACCGCGAAACCGGTAATCCCACCTTTCAGATTGTCCGCGATCTGAGGGGCAGTTTTGTGGCCTTCTTCTGGCAAAACCTCAGCCGTATTTTTGGATATAACCTCAAGGAGAAGTACGAACCTTTAGGTAAGGACCGCGACATAGAAACCATAGTTCAAATGATTGAACGCGGCATACTTTAGGGTATTCAGGTCCAATAAGGTTAAGCCTTATCGCCCCGCCGACCTCATAACTTCTGTTCACGAATATCATTTTTGTACATTTGCATCCTTAAACCAAAACTATCTGCATGAAAGCATATGTATTTCCCGGTCAGGGAGCCCAGTTTATTGGAATGGGCAAGGATTTATACGACACCAATACAGAGGCCAGAAAGCTGTTTGAACAAGCCAATACTATTCTGGGATTCCGGATTACCGATCTGATGTTTACCGGTACCGATGAAGACCTCAGGCAAACACGGGTTACACAACCTGCTATTTTCCTTCATTCGGTCATTCTGGCCCGTACTTTAGGTGCTGACTTTAAACCCGATATGGTTGCCGGGCATTCGCTGGGTGAATTTTCAGCCCTGGTGGCTGCAGGCGCCCTTTCTTTTGAGGATGGTTTAAAATTGGTGTATGCCCGTGCCATGGCCATGCAAAAAGCCTGTGAAGCGGAACCTTCAACCATGGCAGCCATTATTGGCATGGACGATGCCAAAGCAGAAGAAGTACTTGCTGGTATTGATGAAGTAGTGGTACCCGCCAATTATAACAGTCCGGGGCAATTGGTCATCAGTGGATCGTTGAAAGGCATTGAAATGGCCTGCGAACAACTCAAAGCTGCCGGAGCTAAACGTGCATTGCCGCTCAAGGTAGGCGGTGCTTTCCATTCTCCGCTTATGGAGCCGGCCCGCGTTGAACTGGCTGCGGCCATAAATGCTACACAAATAAATTCGCCTGTGTGTCCGGTTTATCAGAATGTTTCGGCACAGCCGGTAACTGACCCACTTAGCATAAAGCAGAATCTCGAAGCACAGCTCACTTCTCCGGTTCGCTGGACCCAAAGTGTACAACAAATGGTGAAAGATGGTGCCACCTTATTTATTGAGGTTGGACCGGGAACCGTACTTCAGGGTCTGGTAAAAAAGATAGCACCTGAGGTGGAAGGCAGAAGCGCCTGAATAAGAAGGCGCATATCCTGAAATGGTTACAGCCACTGAAACCAACTGGTTTGGTTACAATAAGGTATTTTAAGCCCCTGGCAGGTGCGCATGGTGTGGCCCGTGCCGCCCTGCAGAGGTTTTTGCAAATCGTCGTAAAACAATGCTACCGTTGCAGGCTTTATACCCGATACGGTGCCGGTTACTTTAACGGTATCACGAATGATATAGGTTGCTTTAATGGTCAGTGCATTGCGCCCTTCATTCAGGTATTTATCCACCAGTCCCGATATGCTCTTGTTTTGTCTGGTATGATAAATTACTTCGGCCTCCGCCGCCAGATCAATTTCATCCAATGAATAATTTTCACCGGCTACCATGGCCGCATTTCGATGAGATGCATAGGGTTTAATGACTTCAAGGCGGGAGGCATCCCTGGCCGCCACCCCTGCTGAAAAGAGTTCATCAGCACCGGTAGCATTGCCGCTTCTGAATCTCATGTAAGATGAATTTTCAACCAGCAAGCGCCCAAGTTGCATAAGTCTGGTGGCGTCTTCCGGCAGTACTTTACGCTTTCCCTCGAGCAATACTATGCTCCCCGGCTGATCAAAATGTTTTAGAAAAGCAATCAGAGAATCGAAACGAATATCCGGTTCCATTATCTTTGTTTGTATTGTTCATCGTAATACTTCTGATAATCACCCGAAGTTACATTATCCAGCCATTTTTCATTTTCGAGATACCAGTCCACAGTGGTTTCAAAGCCTTCGGTAAATTTTATTTCCGGCGCCCAGCCCAACTCCTGCTTAATTTTTGAGGCATCTATGGCATACCGCAGGTCATGTCCGGCACGGTCTTTCACATAGGTAATCAATCGGGCTGACTCCCCTGCTGTCCTATTCAGCTTGCGATCCATAATTTCGCATAACTTATGTATCAACTGAATATTTTGCCATTCGTTGTCTCCACCAATATTATAGGTTTCGCCCAACCTACCTTTATGAAAAATGAGGTCTATGGCCCTGGCATGATCCTCCACATACAGCCAATCGCGCACATTTTCACCTTTCCCATAAACGGGCAAAGGCTTTTTATGCCGGATATTGTGGATAAATAATGGAATCAACTTCTCAGGGAACTGGTAAGGTCCATAATTATTGGAACAATTTGAAATTACTATGGGTAATCCGAAGGTGTGATGGTAAGCCCTCACCAGATGGTCGCTGCTTGCCTTACTGGCCGAGTATGGACTTCGGGGATCATAAGGCGTTGTTTCCACAAATTTACCTTCCAACCCCAGTGAGCCATATACCTCGTCGGTAGAGATGTGGTAAAAAAGCTTATCCTGCATCTTCCCTTTCCAGTTTTCACGGGCAGCATTCAGCAAGTTAACCGTACCTACAATGTTTGTCATGATAAATTCCATAGGATTGGAAATAGACCTGTCCACATGCGATTCAGCAGCCAGATGAATGACACCGTCAAAGTGGTATTTTTCAAACAACGAAAGCATCAACGAGGCATCGGTGATGTCGGCTTTCTCAAAAAAATAATTAGGTTGGGATTCTATATCCGTCAGGTTCATCAGGTTTCCGGCATAGGTGAGCATATCCACGTTAATTATTCTGTAATCGGGATACTTTTTTACCATAAGCCTCACTACATGAGAACCAATAAATCCGGCACCACCGGTGATCAGCAAAGTTTTCATTGTTTATTTATATTTTAAAATTTAATCATTATGGTCTGTCGGGTAACTTTTGTTGCATAAGGGCCTGTTCCCATTTCCAGGCAGAGCGCATCATTTCGTCAAGCCCACGGGTAGCTTTCCAGCCAAGTTCTTTGTTGGCAAAAGTGGTATCAGCCCACACCTTTTCGATATCACCCGGACGGCGGTGAGTTATTTTGTAATTCAGTGCCAGACCACTTATCCGCTCAAACGCCCGGATGACGTCAAGCACACTGTAGCCGGTACCTGTTCCCAAATTAAACACTTCAAAAGGCAGTTTCTGTTTATTTGCCTGTAACCTTTTCACCGCCACCACATGCGCTTTTGCCAGATCCACCACATGAATATAATCCCGTATTGGTGTACCATCGGGGGTGGGATAGTCATTTCCAAAAACCATAAGTTGTGGCCGGATGCCAATGGCTGTTTGGGTGATGTAAGGCACCAGATTGTTGGGTACCCCTAGCGGCAATTCACCGATAATGGCTGATTCATGGGCACCTACCGGGTTAAAGTAACGCAACGCAATGACTTCAAATCCATAGGCAGCACAAGAAAACTGCAACATCTGTTCCGACATTTGTTTGGTGTTGCCATACGGCGACCAGGCTTCCTTTACGGGGCTGGTTTCCTTAACCGGCAGTTCGTCAGGTTGACCATATACGGTACATGAGGATGAAAACACAAATCTGGAAATACCATTGTCTTTCATACCCTGCAGCAGGTTAATAAGCGAAACCAGATTGTTGCGATAATACAAGAGCGGTTCAGCCATAGATTCGCCCACTGCTTTGTAGGCTGCAAAATGTATGATGGCTTCGATATCAGGCTGTTCCTTAAAAAAAGATTTGGTTTTCGCTGCATCAGCCAGACTAAACTGGTGAAATTCAGGTTTTATCCCGGTAATTTTCGCAATTGCTTCAACTACTTCGGCCCGGGAATTTGAAAGATCATCTACAATAACCACCTCGTAGCCCTGCTGCTGAAGTTCAACTACTGTATGTGACCCGATATAACCGGTACCACCGGTAACTAAGATTTTCATAAGCTATTTTTTAATCATCTATCCGGCTTACTACGCCTTTAGATAATTTATATTTTTGCTTGCTTTCAGGACATTCGGCAATACCTTGATCATTAAAATTAAGCCGGTGTCCGAAAGTGCTCATCCAACCAATTTGCCGGGCTGGGTTGCCGACTACCAGCGCAAAAGCCGGAACTTCACGGGTGACTACTGCACCAGCGCCTATAAAGGCATATTCGCCAATGTCATGGCCGCATACAATGGTGGCATTTGCACCTATCGACGCCCCTTTACGCACGGTGGTTTTTATATACTGGCCGCGGCGATTTACTGCACTACGGGGATTGATCACATTGGTAAAAACCATTGAAGGGCCTAAAAAGACATCATCCTCACAGATAACTCCGGTGTATATGGAAACGTTATTCTGTACCTTTACATTGTTCCCTAAAACCACTCCTTCTGATATCACCACATTCTGCCCGATATTACAGTTTTCGCCAAGAATGGCATTTTCCATCAGGTGAGAGAAATGCCAGATTTTAGTACCTTTACCAATCTGGCAGCCCTGATCAATCACCGCAGTTTCATGTGCAAAGTATTCTTTATCCGTCATAATTTCCCAGTTTAATGTGAATAATCAAATATACGCTTTTTTTAGTGTTTTTATCATGTAAACACTTCACCAGAGGGTTTGATTTACACCAACTCCGATTTTAACATCAAAGAATCAGGAATTTACAAATTCAAGCACCGATTTGGTGATGTAGGCCAGTTGTTCCTCTTGCAGTTCAGTATGCATTGGCAACGAAATTACCGCACTGCACAGGTGTTCGGTTACCGGGAAATCTCCTTCATTGTAGCGTGGGTCGCGATAGGCTTTTTGCAGATGAAGTGGCACAGGGTAATATATCATGGCCGGGATTTCTTTTTCAGAAAGAAAAGTTTGCAGTGCATTGCGGTCGATATTCCTGGTAACCAGAGTATATTGATGAAACACATGGGTTGAGTGTCCGGAGCGCACCGGAATTTTCAGCTTCGGGTGCTCCCTGAATGCCTCATCGTAATAAGCAGCAGCCTTTTGACGTGCGGCAGAGTATTGATCGAGCCGTTTAAGCTTTACATCCAGTATGGCTGCCTGAATGCTGTCGAGGCGGCTGTTTACACCTACCACATCATGATAATAACGTACGGTCATACCATGATTTACCACCGAACGCATTTGTCTGGCCAAATCATCATCATTGGTAAAAATCGCACCACCATCGCCGTAACATCCCAGGTTCTTACTGGGGAAAAAGGAGGTACAGCCTACATTACCGATTGTTCCTGCTTTACTTCGGCGTCCATCTTTAAAAATATAATCGGCACCAATGGCCTGGCAGGCATCTTCCACCACATAAAGCTTGTAGTGATGTGCAATCTCCATAATCTCCTCCATATCAGCGCACTGTCCAAAGAGATGCACCGGAACTATGGCTTTGGTTTTGGGAGTTATGGCCTTACGTATGGCCTCCGGATCGAGATTAAAAGTTTCGGGATCAACATCCACCACTACCGGGGTAAATCCAAGCAAGGCAATTACTTCAGCAGTAGCAATAAAAGTGAAGTTGGAGGTGATCACCTCATCGCCGGGTTTTATTTGCAGCGCCATCATAGCCACCTGAAGGGCATCGGTACCGTTTGCACAAGGAATAACGTGTTTCACATTAAGATAATGTTCCAGGTTTTCCTGAAAATGCTTTACCGCAGGTCCGTTAATAAATGCCGTAGAATCAATAACTTGCTGAATGGCCTGATCGATCTCAGGTTTTATCTGCTCATACTGACTTTTTAGGTCAACCATTGCTATTTTATTCATGTACAATCATTTTAATGAAAAGATAATGCTAAAGATTGAAGCACAGGCTAACAATCCGGCGCAAAGATAAGCTATTGCAAACATTTATAAACGCATGCCCGCGCTTTCGGCCTGGATTTCTTTAGCTGTTAACACCAATTAAATACATACTGCTGCGTTAAACTAATGTTTATATTTGCATGCTGAACCTTTGCGATAAGGACTGCCCCATGTTTAAACAATATTTTACCCTGTTTTTTATAGTGCTATTTTTTAGTGCACCATTGTCAGCCCAATTCAGTGTGCGTGATTCTGCCATTACCACCCATCTTATTTCTGCTCATATTTCTTTTAATATCCCTGCTGCGGATCTGAGTGAACGATTTGGTGGTTTCTCTCAGGTTGGCCCAGGTTACATGGTAAAAACAAAAAATAACTTCCTGCTTGGAATTGATGGTTTATTTGGATTTGGCAACCAGGTAAAAAACAAGGCCGATATTCTCTCGAACATCACCACCAGTGATGGCAACATCATTGATCTGGAAGGGGTATATGCCACTTTTAGTTACAATTACCGTGCATTTGGTGCGGTTGCCAAAGCGGGTAAAGTGATTCCGGCCCTGGGTCCCAATCCAAATTCGGGCCTTATGCTGTGGCTGGGCGTTGGCTATCTGCAACACAAAATTTATTTTGATTACAAAGACAAACTGGCGCCTCAACTTACCGGGGATTATCTGAAGGGCTATGATGAACTGAAGCAGGGATTACTTTTGAATCTTTTTGCCGGATACCTGTTTATGGGAAACCAGGGTAAAGTGAACTTTTATGCCGGCCTGGATGTGAATCTGGCATTCACTGCTGATGCCCGGCCATATAGTTTTGTAAATGCAACATCTCTGAATGGAAAATTTACCGATATTTATACCGGCATTAAGGTCGCCTGGTTTTTCCCGGTTTACCGCAGGGCACCTAACCAGTTTTATTATTATTAAAATGAGCAGTAACCAGGTATCGGTTTAAAAAAATAGGGCCAATGAGATTTTTATACAGTACCGCCATTGCAGTTTATTACCTGTCAATAAGATTTGCTGCCCTTTTTAATGCCAAAGCACGACACTGGCATTATGGCCGGAAAGACTTATTCGGCAAGCTCAATGAAGTGTTTGCCGAACATTACGCACAGGAGAACCCTGCTCCGGTCGCCTGGTTTCATTGTGCATCACTGGGCGAATATGAGCAGGGCAAACCCGTAATAGAAGCTTTCAAACAACAATTTCCGGAATACCTTATATTGCTTACCTTCTTCTCCCCCTCGGGATACAGTCAGCGTCACCGGATTACAGATGCCGATCATATTTTTTATCTGCCTGTTGATTCCCGGGCAAAGGCGCGCAAATTTGTGAGGATTGTACAACCTGTGGTGGCTGTTTTTATAAAATATGAATTTTGGTATAACTACCTTCATGAGCTCTTTATCCGACATATTCCGGTGTATACCATTTCGGCCATTTTCCGGCCCAGTCAACATTTTTTCAGGTGGTATGGCGGCTGGTTTCGGACGCATTTGAGAAAAATCAATATGATTTTTGTGCAGGATGAAGAATCGGCAGAGCTTATGCGTATGATTGATGTGAGTAATCTGTCGGTAAGCGGCGACACCCGTTTCGACCGCGTTACGGCGATCAAAGCCATACAGAAGCCATTTCCGCTTATCGATAAATTCGTTAACGGACGGCCGGTTATCGTTGCCGGCAGCACCTGGCCTGCAGATGAGAACCTGATTTTAAGTTTGGCTGAAAACACCGGCGAAAAACTCAAATTTATCATTGCCCCGCACGAAGTGAGTGAAATACGGATCAAAGAGATCATCGAAAAATTTGGTGATCAGGCAATTCTTTATAGTGAAGCCGGGAAAGGTCGCTATGAACACAAAAGGTTTCTGATTATCGATTCTATAGGCATGCTTTCGCAACTTTACCGTTTTGCGACTTTGGCCTATATAGGCGGAGGTTTCGGGGTTGGCATACACAATATACTGGAAGCCGCCACCTACGGGGTACCGGTTTTTTTTGGCCCCAATTATTACAGATTTAGAGAAGCCCGCGAAATGACAGCAGGTGGAATGGCATATTCAGTCACCAATAGCGATGAGCTTGCTCAGCAGGTGAATGGATTGCTTGCAGACAGGGAGAAACTGGAAGCCGTTTCCGCAAAAGCCGGAAAGTACGTTCAACAGCGTTCCGGAGCTACAAAAAAAATTATGGATGTGCTGACGCCGGCTCTACGCTAAGCATTCAGTAACTTAAATTTTTTGGGGACAGCGCATTATTCTTGCACTAGCGTGACCCTGTAAATATAAACCGTATCTATGGGTTTGGCAGAGAATGACCAGGGTGGAATTTTCATAGAGTTACTATAGAGGCTTCCGTAATTACTCACCGAAAAAAATGTATACCAATCCGGTTGCTTCCATAATTTATCCACCGGCGTCAATTTAACCTTTTTATTGAGCGCTTGTAGCGGAATATCTCCAGGAAAAACCATATAATCATCTTTTTTTACCTGAGAATTATTGGTGCTAAAGGTTCTCATTCCGGCTTTATTCGCATACCACTGCCATCCCCAGTGTCCCCTGGTCCAGGTGGTGGTGTTTCGGGGAAGGGAAATCTGTTCAGCCATTTTACGGTAATAGTCAGCGTATGCATAATCTGACAACCCCAATGCAACAGCAAGAAAAATAGAAATGGAGAGGCTGATCCCATTTACCCATACAGTGGCGCGGTCGAAATAAACCCCACCAAAAAGTAGTACAAATGGAATAATGAGCAGAATATGACGCGTGGCCATAAAGGGGGCAAAGAGTGCGATAAAGAGGCTGAGTGCCCCTAAATACAACAATATTACAAACTCAGGGGATTGAATATAGCTGGCAAAATTTTTCCTTAACCGGGGAATAAAAAGATAAAAGACCCCGATATAAATTACAAAACCGTTCCCGATGAAAAAATAATTGAGCAGTAGGTCAAACCCTTTCGGAGAAAACAGGTTCAACAGAAAAACCGGAAATGGGAGCAGCAGTATGAATATCAGAACTCCTTACCCCTCGCAATGTGAATTAGCGGTAATTTTAT
>SWCF01000710.1_pt1 | contig 66852 bp, 61 predicted proteins | sample 4690081 | NCBI WGS metagenome assembly SWCF01 (sample SAMN10267280, study PRJNA491770) | bioreactor metagenome | isolation source: DHS bioreactor inoculated with | place: Japan: off Shimokita Peninsula
CCTAAATGCAAAACTCAGAGACGGACTCGCAAAACAGAGTTGATGACGAAATCAGGGTTTGTCATCAACCTCAGGCGGAAAAGTTCCGCCTGCCATTCTTCAGTCCGTCAATGCGACGACGTCACCTGAACGTTCAAAAGTCCCGGCAGCACCTGTGGCGTGACCATGCTGCCGACGATTTGGGCGACCGGAACCGGTTTCACGGGCGCCAGCACGACCCGGAAGGTGCCCGGATTGGCGAGAAAGTCCGATACCGCATCGCTTACCGTCTGCGTGAACGCCGGATCGTTGACCGGCTGCAGCGCCGCTTCCGCCTGGGTCACCAGCGCCTGGGCGAAGGCTTCTTCGGGAACGCCGGCATCCTGCGCCATCTTCTGAACGGCCTTCGTCGTCGCGCCCGCATCGACAAAGCTGATCTCGGCACCGACGAAGGCGGAGGAAACCAGCGCGATCTGCGCCTGGGTCTGCGGATTCTCGAACAGGGCCTTCGGCACATTGGCGAACTTCATCGTCGCTTCGGCGCGGCCGATACCCTGAACGTCGATCATCAGCTTTTCGAGCGTCAGTTCGAGCGTCGTCTCATCCCAGTGAAGCCGCGTCTCGTCGGACCATGAGATGGTGTCGAGGCCGAGAGCTTCGAGGAAGGCGGCGGCTTTCGGATCGTTCAGCGCGGCCACCGGGATCGATGCATTTTCCGTCTTCGTGGAAATGTCCGTCGGGATCGGGGCGATTGTGGTCGAAAAGGACTGTTCGGCCTTGCCGATGGTGACTTCGCCTTTCCCCGGTGCAACGACATGCAGGTTTTCCAGGCCATAGGAAATCGACCGGGGCGCGAACACCCGGGCGATCCGCATCGCATACGGTTGTGACTTTCCGGCCTCCTCGATGAGGGCAGGAATGAGGTCGGCCATCGGCCCGTAGGGCGCGAAATCCAGATTGCCCATGTGGGCCTTGCCGAGACTGAATTCCGCTCCATTGGAAAGCGTGCTCGTCTTGATGTCCGATATAACGAATTCGCCGATCTTGTCAGAGCTTATGTCCGACAGGCCTATTTCCCCCATGGAGAGGGTCACCGGCTCCCCGGGAATTTCCGGAACCGGGACGGCCATTTCAAAGCCGCGCATCCTGACATCCGAAATTCCGAATGATCTATAGGCCTGCAATCCGGCCGTAATCAACCGGTCAGGGGCTGGGGAGTTTCCGGAAAACAGCTGATCGAGAACGCCGAGGAAGTCGAAATCCCGCTTCGTGACGGTGAAGTCCGTGGCATCCATGCTGGCCAGTTTCATGGAAACCGACTTGCCGTCCGCCAGGTCCTGGTCGATGACGTAATCTTCCGTATGTGCGGAGGCGAGGAGCGGCATCTGCTCTCCGGATTCCGCGACATCGGGATCGAGAAGCGCGAGGAAGTTCCCGAAGTTGAAGTCCTTGAAAACGGTACGGCCCTGGCTGACGCTTTGTTTCGCAATCCCCTCAACCGGACTTTCCATTTCCTGCGTCAGACTGTCGAAGGAATACTCTCCTATGGCGCCGTCCTTGAAATCGGTGACCCTGTAGCCATTCATGACGAGTTCGGTAATCGCCATTGTTTTGGTCTTTTGATCGCCGGGAAGGGTATACGAAACAGTTCCGCTGACTTTATCGGCCGCAACCAGGTCAACAGAGAATTGTTTGATGATTTTGAGAAAGGACAAGAGCCGGCTGGCGGGATGCTCAGGATTGGCTGCCGGAAACTTGAGCAAGCCGACCGTGACATTATGGGCCTTGAAGTCGGAGAAGGTCAGGTCCTGTTGGAAAAAAGGGTCTCCATTGAGCTTGAATCCAAAGGTAAGGCGCGGTCCATCAATACCGGACAGGTCATCGAAATGAAGACCTTGATCGACTTTTGTGTAGCCCGTCATTGTAAGAGAGCCGGAATATGTAAATTCGTAGTCCAGCCGCTGTTTGCCGCTAGCTGCCGACCCTCCTGTCGCAGGTCCTGAGGATTTGCCCGGAATGGCGATTTCAACGGACCCGGAACTGTTCATCCGGAAATTGGGAACGGTTAGTGTGTCGTATCCGCTGTCATATTGAACCGGATCATTACTGATCTTCGCTCCGACTTTTCTCCAACTGTCCGTAAAGGTTTTGAACGCCTCTTCGGCCCCCGTTTGCGCTGACGCGGACGTGGCTGGAACGACGAGAGCGGTGGCAATCCACAAGGCAGCTGCATAGCGTGATGGGCGATTTCCGGTTTTCCGGAACCGGTCACGCCGGCTGGCGAATACTGAGGCTGATGAGAAAAACAAACGAAATCTCCCGTCTGAAATGCTGAAAAACAACAGCAGAGATTTAAGCGGCGTTCCTGACGGATTTGCAATAAGGGGTTGTGAAAAAAGACGCGGGGTGGCTGCTGCTGCGGCGTTCCCCGGCTGCAAAGTGGCTTTCTCTCTCTCGTCACCCCGGCCAAGCGATAGCGCGAGCCGGGGCCTACTCGTTTCCAGAGCCGTTGTTGCTTTAATCAAAGCTGCGGCAAGTGGCTTTGCGAGTAGGCCCCGGATCAAGTCCCGGGAGACGGTTGTGCAAGGGGCAAGGCCAAGCGTAGCGCTGATTGTCACTTATGGAAGGGAAGAGGAATTCACCCATCAGAGTCGACGACGAAATCGGGCTTTGTCCTCAGCCTCAGACCCTTACCCGAGCCCGTTCCCTCCCGCAAAGAGCAGCGTGTCCAGTCCGCGCACGACGCCGGTGATGCGGGTCTCGCCCGGCTCGGCAAGCTTACGGGCCGCCAGGAGCGAGCCCTTGACGAAAGGCTCGCCGTGGGTGATGGCCTCGTGGCAGAGCGTGAGCCGTTCCGTGCCCGTGCCGAAGATGGCCTCCACCCGGCTGGCAAAGCCGGGCAGGCGCAGCGAGTGGCATTGCACGCCGTCGACGGTGGCCCCGCGTGCGGCCGGTTCGCCGTGGATCTCACCGACCGGAACCTCCAGCGTCGGTCTTTTCACCTCAGCGAGCTTTTCCGCCAGTTCCCGCGCCGTTCCGCTCGGTGCGTCCGGCTTGGTGGACTTGCAGGTGTCGATGACCTCGAAATGGTCCAGGTGCCGGGCGGCGAACAGCGCGAAATGCTGCAAGAGAGCGGCGGTCAGCGAGAAGTTGCCGGTGACGATGCCGATCCCTGCTGCCCGCGCCGGTGCATCGAGCGCCTCCAGCTCGCCCGCGCTGAAGCCGGTGGTGCCGAGAACCACGGGCACTTTGTGGGCAATCGCCTTGAAGAGGTTCTCCTTCGTGACGTCATAAGCGGAGTAGTCGATCAGGACATCGATGTCGGCCGCGAAGGCCTCTTCCACATCCGTGACGACGGTGACGCCCGTTGCCGGCTGGCCGATCGCCTCGCCCGCATCCCGGCCCGCTGCACTCCTGGAAACGGCGCCGGCGAGTTCAAGGTCCGGCTCCGCCACGATGGCCGGCAGCAGCGCCCGGCCGACACCGCCAGTGACGCCTGAAATACAGATACGGAGCGGCGGTTTCGTCATGGGAAGGGTCCTTGTCGAGAGCGGGTGAGGGCGCAGCTATTGCCATTCGGCGCGCACGTCCGGATCGGTTTCCCCGGCCAGTCGTGCGCCTCTTTCTGCCTCAACGACGTCGGCCGGGGCAAGCCGCTTCAGCGCCCAGACTGCTGCACCTCTGACAACCGGATCCTCGTCGGAAAGGTGGGGCCGGACCACCGGCAGCAGGCCCGCATCGTCCGCATTGCCGGCGGCGATCAGAACATTGCGCAGGAACCGGTTGCGGCCGATGCGCTTGACCGGAGAGCCGGAGAAAAGTGTGCGGAAGGCGGCGTCGTCGAGGGTGAGCAAGTCGGCAAGCCTCGGCGCCCTCAAGTCGTCGCGGGCAATCAGCTTGGCTTCGCGCGCTGCGGAGGCGAATTTGTTCCAGGGGCAGGCGGCAAGACAATCGTCGCAGCCATAGATGCGATTGCCCATCGGCTCACGGAACTCTTCCGGGATCGGTCCGGCATGTTCAATGGTGAGATAGGAAATGCAGCGGCGCGCGTCGAGTTGATAGGGCGCCGGGAAGGCATCGGTCGGGCAGCTGTCGAGACAGGCCCGGCACGAGCCGCAGTGATCGATCTCCGCGCCCGACGGCGGCAGGTCAAGTGTGGTGAAGATCGATCCCAGAAAGAACCACGAGCCGAGGTCGCGGGAAACCAGGTTGGTGTGCTTGCCCTGCCAGCCGAGCCCGGCGGCCTCCGCCAGCGGCTTTTCCATCACAGGCGCCGTGTCGACGAACACCTTCACGTCGCCGCCGGCCCGCGACACGAGAAAACTTGCCAGCTCCTTCAGCCGGCCCTTGATGACGTCGTGATAGTCCCGGTTGCGCGCATAGACCGAAATGCCGCCGGTCGACGGATCCTTCAGATGCGCCAGCGGATGGTTTTCCGGCCTGTCGTCCGGTCCGTAATTCATGGCGAGCATGATCACGGATTGTGCCTCCGGCCAGAGCACTTTCGGATCGGCGCGGCGCTCTTCCGTTTCCGCCATCCAGCCCATGGTGCCGTGATAACCGTCCCTTAGGAATTGCCGCAGCCGCTCCGGCGCTTGCGGGATCGCATCGGCGGGGGCGATCTTCAGGTCGTCGAAGCCAAGGGAGGCGGCCTTCTCGCGCAAGCGGGCGAGAAGCTTGTCGGTCTTTGGAAGGGTCGCGTTCCGAGAGGTCAGAAATCCAGGTCCGCGTAGCTCGCTGCCGGCGGCATGCCGAGGATCTTCTCGCCGAGCATCGGACGCATGCTCGGGCGCGACTTCATTCGCGCGTACCAGCTCTTCACGTTTTCCTCTTCCGCCCATTTCACTTCGCCCAGATAGTCCGCGCAGGAAAGCTCGGCCGCCAGCGCGAAATCGGCAAAGGACAGCCGGTCGCCCGCAAGCCAGCGGCGCGAGGCGACAAGATAGCCGAAATAGCGCAGGTGATGGGGAATGTTCGCGCGGGCGACCCGCAGCACGGCGGAATCCGGCTCGCCGCCGCCGGCAGAGCGCGGCATGGCCTGCTTGTAGATCCGCTCGCGCACCAGATGGCCGACCACCTCGTGATCGAATTTGCCCAGCGACCAGTCCACCAGCCGGCGGGTTTCCGCACGCGCCTCCGGGTGATCGGGCATCAGCCGCCGGTCGCCGACCGCATAGCCGCGGGTCTCGTCCAGATATTCCATGATCGGCCCGGGACCGCAGATCGCCGGCCCGCCGTTTTCCACCAGCACCGGAACCGTGCCGGCGGCATTCAGCTCCAGCAGTTCCCGCGGCCGTTCCCAGGGGTTGACCTGCACTTCCTCGAAGGCGGCCTGGTACTCGGCAAGCACGAGGCGGACAAAACGCGACGACGGCGAAAACGAATGGTGATACAGCGTGAGCATATGGGCTTCTGACAGGGCCTTGAAACGGGCGGGAAAGGGGACTGGCCTTTTAGGCCAGCCCCGGTTATGCGCCTAGTTGTCAATTATGACTGGAACAAGGTTATCAAGGGATTGATGCACCCCTGTCGACAACGATTTGACATGTCGCGTGCTTATGCAGAGCTATGAGCGCAGGGGTTTGCTTTATCGATTGATTCGGAGTGACAAGCGGTTATGGACGGACAAACTTTTTTCGATGCACTGATCCTCGGGATCGTGGAAGGGCTGACGGAATTCATTCCCGTTTCCTCCACCGGGCACATTCTCCTTCTGGGGCATTTCTTGGGCTTCGAAAGCACCGGCAAGACCTTCGAGGTGCTGATCCAGCTCGGCGCCATCCTGGCCATCCTGACCGTCTATTCCGCGCGCCTGTGGAAGATCGCCGTGGCCCTGCCCAGCGACCAGAACGCCCGCCGCTTCGTCTTCGGCATTCTTCTCGCCTTCCTGCCGGCCGCCGTGATCGGCGTCATGGCGCACAAATACATCAAGGAAGTGCTGTTCGAATCGCCGGCGCTGATCTGCTCCACGCTGCTGATCGGCGGCATCATCCTTCTGTGGATCGACCGCCTGCCGCTGAAACCCCGCTACACCAACGTGATGGACTACCCGCTCTGGCTCTGCTTCGTCATCGGCGTGTTCCAGTGCCTGGCCATGGTGCCCGGCGTGTCCCGCTCCGGCTCGACCATCGCCGGGTCCCTGCTGCTCGGCACGGACAAGCGCTCGGCGGCGGAATTCTCCTTCTTCCTTGCCATGCCGACCATGGTCGGTGCGTTCTCCTACGACCTCTACAAGAACCGCAACGTGCTGTCCGTCGACGATGCGGCGATCATCACGGTCGGCTTTATCGCCTCCTTCATTGCGGGCGTGTTCGTGGTCCGGGGCCTGCTCGATTTCGTCAGCCGCCACGGTTTCGCGCCCTTCGCCTACTGGCGGATCTTCGTCGGTCTCGCGGGCTTTGCCGGGCTTTACCTGGTCGGCTGAGAAACGCTCAGCCGCCGCCGGTACCGCTGGCTTCATGCGCGGCGGCCATGCCGTTGAGTTCCGCGATCAGCTCCCGCCGGAGCTCGACCGGCTCGAGGATTTCCGCCCCCGGGCCGAGCCAGCGCACCAGCGGCAGGATGCGCTCCCGGCTGGCGTTGGGAATGCCGATGACGATGCTGCCGTCGTCTGCCGGGGTAAACGCCGCGTGCTTGTAGTACCAGTCGGCGCTGAGCCTGCGGGCCTGATCGGCCGTGATCCGGATCCGGGCGACCGGCCCCTCCCGTTCCCAGCGGCGCATGGCGCGTGACAGCCAGACGCCGCCGAGCAGGGACTGCACGGTGAAATCCTTCGGCGGGCGAAACCGGAAACCGCTGACCTCCAGCTCGCTTGCCCGGTCGGCCCGGTAGATCTTCAAAATATCCGTGTCGACGCAGCGCCCGGCCAGATACCACAGGTCCCGGTCGAACAGGATGCCGTAAGGCTCCACGTCATGGGCTTTCAGCTCCTGCCGGCTCGGGTTGGCATAGTCGAACCGCACCCGCCGGCTTTCCAGAAGACCGAGCATGAAGCCGTCCAGCGCCCGCTGCCATTCGCCGGTCGGCTCCGCCTTGGTGCCAGCGTGAAAGATATCGGCCGGCACCGGCTCGATGCCGATGATGCGGTCCGCCTGGCTGAGCAGGTCATGCACGGCCTTCGGCAGGGAGGCGACCAGCTTGCGTTCCGCCGCGTCCAGATCGGCGGCCAGCGGCGTGGTGCGGATGGAGCGGATCAGGGCAAGGGCGGACAGGAGCGCGGCCGTCTCGTTGCGGGTAAGCGCCACCGGCGGATGCAGATACCCCTTGGCGAGGCGATAGCCCCCTTCCGCCCCGCGTTCCGCATCGACGGGAACCCCGAGCGCGATCAGCCGGTCGATGTCCCGGTAGACGGTCCTGAGCGACACGTCGAACCGTTCCGCCAGGGTGGTCGCGCTCACCAGCTTGCCGCTGCTCAGGAGCAGCAGGATGCCAAGCGCGCGCTCGATCGGATTCATGGGGGATCTCCTTCCGCCTGACCTTCCATACCGTAAAAAATGACATACTGGAACAGAACAGGATCAAACCTGACTCACTGCTGTCAGGTATGCCCTGTCAAAGTCTCCTCAAGCCCGGAAATTCAACAGGTTTCAGAGCCCCGGGAATGACAGGAGACAGGACATGACACTGACACTGGAAACCACCTTCCGCCGCCGCCTGCGCCGCCGCTCGATCGCACTCCGCATTCTGCAGGCAATCACGACAGCCCTCTATCAGGCCCACCGCAGGCGCGTGACCGAAAAGGCGCTGAGCCAGTTGAGCGACCGCGAGCTGGAAGACATCGGCGTCACCCGGACGTCCCGCGGCCACATTCTCGCCCCCTGGCACCCGGACCGGGGGTCTTCCGACTGGCGTTACGTGGAAAAGAGATGACGGGCCGGGCCGTCAGGCTCCGGCAAAATCCGGGGCCTGGGGAGATCGGCGCCTCTGTCTGGTGAATTGATGTCAGCGTGACCGCTTGCACCCTTCTCCCCCCCTTGAGGGGGAGATGTCCGCGATCGCGGACAGAGGGGGGTGTCGGGCCTCACGGCATGAACCGGCGCCGGAGGTTGATACCACTGCTGTTACCCCCCTCTGTCACCTGCGGTGACATCTCCCCCTCAAGGGGGGAGAGGGGCGTATGCGGCACCGTCCAGCCAGTGCCACGGACAAAAAGTTACCTCTCCCATGGGGAGAGGTCGGAGCGAAGCTCCGGGTGAGGGAGTTCAAACTCTTCGTATTCCGCAAACGCTATATCCCCTCACCCCATGGGAGAGGGAGTCAGGTGGTGCCATAGGCAATTGCCCTGCCCTCAAGGGAGGGAGAGGGCGTATGCGGCTTGGCCTTGCCCGCCCCTCAGGCGATGCGGTGGGCGTCGTATTGGCCGTGTTCGCGGAAGCGGTCCAGGTAGGTGGGCAGGATCGTCGCCAGCGTCGTCGGGGCGATGCCCATGCCGGTCAGGGTCCTGCCTTCGGATGCGGCGGCCTCCGACACCACGTTGTCGGTCTTCAACAGCGCCACCTGGTCGGCCGTCAGCATCGGATTGGGCAGCATCTGCAGGATCTTGCCCATGACGGAGGCGATCTCGAACGGCAACGGCAGCAGAAGGCGCTCGCGGCGGGTCACCGCCAGCATCTCTTCCAGGCACTCGCGGAACGTGCGGACTTCCGGTCCGCCCAGCTCGTAGACCGTGCCCGGCTTCAAGTCGCCGTCGACGGCCTTGGCCACGGCTTCGGCCACGTCGCAGACATAGACCGGCTGGAACTTCGTGTGGCCGCCGCCGATCAGCGGCAGGGCAGGCGCAAAGCGCGCCATGTCGGCGAACCGGTTGAAGAAGTCGTCTTCCGGCCCGAAGATGATCGACGGGCGCAGGATGATGCTGTCCGGCAGGGTTTCCATCACGCCGGCCTCGCCGGCCGCCTTGGACCGGGCATAGGCCGAAGCGCTCTCGGGATCCGCGCCGATGGCCGAAACATGGGTGATGGCGGAAAGCCCCGCGCCGCGGGCGGCCTCTGCGATGGCGCGCGGACCGAAGTCCTGGATCGCGTCGAAGCTCTGCTTGCCGCTCTGGGCCAGGATGCCGACCGCATTGACGACCGCGTCCGCGCCCTGCACGGCCCGGTCGACGGACCAGCGGTAGCGCAGGTTGGCCTGAACCGCCATGATCTGTCCCGGCACGCCGAGCGGCTGCAGGTGGGTCGCCAGATCCGGCCGGCGCACGGCGGCGCGCACCCGGTAGCCGCGCTTTGCCAGCGCCTGCACCACATGGCGCCCGACGAAACCGGAAGCGCCGAAGACCGTGACGAGTTTTCCATTCAAAGCCGTGGACATTGCCGCTTGCCTCTCACGTCTTGCATGTCTGCCGCGTGCCTCAAAGGCCGCGGCCTGCAGAATAAATCTGTGCCCTGCCGGCTCGAAACCGGGGAACCTACAGTCTCTTAGCCCTTTGCCGGCCGCGTGTGAAGGGGCATGTGAAGGCCCCTGCGAAGACAGTTGCGCACAGGAATGAAATTGTCTGCAAAAGGGTGATTGACAACTCCCCGGCAGACCCTTACAAGCGCCCACCTGAGCCGACATTGCAGGTCGGCGGCGGCAGTCTCCGGACCGCGCCGGCGTCTTCAAAACAGGCTCAATGCCCAGGTGGCGGAATTGGTAGACGCGCCAGCTTCAGGTGCTGGTGCTCGCAAGGGCGTGGAGGTTCGAGTCCTCTCCTGGGCACCAATTTCCGGTTTCGGATCGTTTGAAATGATCCCGAAACACGACAAAAAGCTCCGGTTCGCCGGGGCTTTTTTCGTTTGGGGGGGCGGTGTTTCGGTTGGCCTGCGTTTTCTGAACAGCCACACTGGCAACGCAGATCGCGATATAGGCGGCGAAGTTGCGGTTGGCCTGCGTTTTCTGAACAGCTACACTCGGATGGATGCGACCCGACAAGGTATTAAGTTGCGGTTGGCCTGCGTTTTCTGAACAGCTACACTGTAGTCTTCAAGTCGGCGTTCAGCACCACCGTTGCGGTTGGCCTGCGTTTTCTGAACAGCTACACTTACGAGTACCAGTTCGACCGGCTCTACGGCGTTGCGGTTGGCCTGCGTTTTCTGAACAGCTACACTCGCGTTGGTGGTGGAGATCATGCCGCGACCGTTGCGGTTGGCCTGCGTTTTCTGAACAGCTACACTCGCCGAACGGGAGTTTCGCCTGTCAGACAAGTTGCGGTTGGCCTGCGTTTTCTGAACAGCTACACTCAATGAAACCGATGTGGCGAAGCTCTATCGGTTGCGGTTGGCCTGCGTTTTCTGAACAGCTACACTCACTTCGGGCACGATAAGGACCACCAGCCCGTTGCGGTTGGCCTGCGTTTTCTGAACAGCTACACTCGAATCGCGGAAACGCAACTGATGTTCTTTGCGTTGCGGTTGGCCTGCGTTTTCTGAACAGCTACACTCTGGCATCTGAACATGAAAGACGGTTGTATGTTGCGGTTGGCCTGCGTTTTCTGAACAGCTACACTGGTCGGCTTCCACTATGACGGGTCCAATTCGTTGCGGTTGGCCTGCGTTTTCTGAACAGCTACACTGGGTAATCGCCGCGAACGGCAGGTCAATGGGTTGCGGTTGGCCTGCGTTTTCTGAACAGCTACACTGCCCCCCGGCGCCGGCCACAGCACGGGCGAGTTGCGGTTGGCCTGCGTTTTCTGAACAGCTACACTGGTGAAACATGAACTTTCCCATGGCCGTACGTTGCGGTTGGCCTGCGTTTTCTGAACAGCTACACTCATACGAAGAATGGGCATGGTCGACGACGCGTTGCGGTTGGCCTGCGTTTTCTGAACAGCTACACTAAACACACAAAGAAATATCAGGCTCAGATCGTTGCGGTTGGCCTGCGTTTTCTGAACAGCTACACTCCACACCCTCAAGCGCAGCTAGCTCTTCGGGTTGCGGTTGGCCTGCGTTTTCTGAACAGCTACACTCCGCTCAAGTCCTGCCCGTGTCCGGAACTTGTTGCGGTTGGCCTGCGTTTTCTGAACAGCTACACTCGTTGACTTCGATAATCCATACAGCCGTATGTTGCGGTTGGCCTGCGTTTTCTGAACAGCTACACTGTATTCAACCATGTCAACTCCATGGCTAAGGTTGCGGTTGGCCTGCGTTTTCTGAACAGCTACACTGCTGCCGAACGTGGACGCGGACGGTTACGCGTTGCGGTTGGCCTGCGTTTTCTGAACAGCTACACTATCTGACGGCCCAATTCGTTGATATTAATAGCGAATTGGGCTGCCAAGCGCCTGAAAAACCGCACGTTTCCGCTAAAAAAGCGCGATCTGATCGGGATTTTTCCGACGCGCCCGGCGCGACTGATCTCTGAACCGCACAATGTTTTCATATTGTCGGTCCGTGAACTGAAAAATGAAAACATCGCCGCGCTCCGGCAGGTTCGACTCGATACGACGCACATGGGTTTCAAACTGCTCCTGGCCGTTGACCAGTCTGAGATAGTTCGAAAGCTGACTCATTTCGAAGCCCTGGTCCAGCAGAAATTGGCGGAATTTCGTTGCTGCGGCACGCTGTTTCTTCGTCTCGACCGGTAAATCGAAAGTCACTAACATCCACATCAGCCTGTAAGCGGACAGGTGCGTCGGTTCGCTCCGCTTTCCCCGTTCTTGTGTGTAAAGCGTCGTCACGTCGCCGCCTCCGGCCGACTGCCGAGTGCTGATAAAACAAGAGGAGACGGCGCGGATGGCAATTCCAGTTTGCCCGTGCCCGACTGAAAGATGATCGCCAGTTGCTGCGCAAGGCGCGTGACGTGCATATAGAGGGGGCTCATGCCCTGGGTGCTTTCCAGATCGAAGCTCGTGACACGCACCAATGCTCGCCGCGTTTCCGGCGTGACTTCCTCCGCGCCTTCCCGCACAAGATTGAAGACCAGCCGGTCGACAAGCGGGCGATAGGGTTCCATCAGATCATCGGCAAGCGCGAATGCATTGCCGCGATTCGAATGATGCAGGCCGAGGGTTGGGTGAAGTCCTGCGGCACAAATCGCCCGGCTGACAATAGCCCGCAGCACCGTATAACCGTAGTTGAGCAGGGCATTCGTTCCCTCTCCGGAGGTATCGCGCCGGAACGCTTCTCCCATTAATGCCTGCCAGTAGCGGCGAGCGGCCTGAGCCTCTACGTTTTCGGGATCTCCGGAGCGGACTTTTCGGGCCAGCATGCCGAAGGCGCCCGCTTCTCCTCCGACAGATGATAGAATGGCACCCTGCATTCGAATTTTTGCAACCACGATGTCGCGCCACAGTCGCTTGGCAAGAGGCTTCGACGCAGCTGCCTGAGCGTTCAGGCGAGCGCCTTGCGCATGGTTGCCTTCAAGCGGCCAGACACAGGCGACCGGTGCGTGATTCTGTGCGCAAAGCACCACCGGGATGGAGCGTTCGGCAAGACGTGCGAACACCGTGTTGGACCATGTCAGACCGTGGGCATGGGCAATAACACCACCGACGTCGTCGATCGCTATGCGCCCCTGCTCCTCCCGATCTTTCGATACGGTGAGGAAACCGCGATTTACAGCCACATGCAGGCCATCAGAAGATAAATCGACCACGCGTTGCATAATGGGACGATACCACCGAAACGAACGGTCGGCTTTCGCCATCTTTACCTTTGGTTAACCTGATACTTCTCCCACCAGGGACCGGGGTCGAACACCTGACCGATCTCATCGATGCGAACCTGACGCGGCCTTACGTCTTTAAGGGGATTTGGCCGGGGCCGGAACGGTTTGTAAGTCTTCTGCCGTTCCCGCTCGTCCAGATTACCGGCCTCATGATGCGGGTCTAGGTAGAGCTGCTTGTTGCGCTGGTCGAACTTGCGCACCTTGGCGATGATCCGCTCGCCCGTATCCGGATCGTCATAGGCCACCATGTCGCCTTTCATAAGACTCATGATCTTGCGTGCGTTATGGTGCTTCAGGCGCAGCTTGGGCACATAGTCCGGGTTGTGCGCATCGAACAGGGAAACCACTTCCGCGTCCCATTTGCCGTCCGGCAGTTCCCAGACTTCGAAGCGGTGATTGTCGCCGGGCAAATATCCCTTCTTGTGCTTGCCGCCGCCATGGGTAATCCAGACCGGACTTCTGGGCTCCACGATCCGCACATGTCGGATGCCGGCGAACTTGCGATCGTTTTCGACGAAGTCCTGCACCGCTGCCTCGAACGCCTTGCCTTCCAGACCGCGCGTGGCCTCGAAAAGCCGGTCGCGCAATTCCGAATGGCCATGTTCATTGCCCCGGATTGCCAGAAAGTCCGACGGTTTCTTGAAGTGCGACAGGCCCACCCGGCGTGCGACCAGTTCGTTGCCCTTTGCGTCCGTCTCGCCCGTGAACCCATAGGCGGTGTCATTGTGCAGCTTGCCGGCTGTCTGGCCTCGCCCCTTGTCGTAGTCTTTGCGTGAGACGGTGCCGTGATCCGGTTTGTGACTGACGACAACCGCCTGGAGGCGATCGCGCAATTCATCACGGAATGCCGGCCAGGGCACGGGCACCTGCCTTGCCACTCTTTCCGCCCCGTCCATTTCCGCTTTCGCCGAAGCCGTCGCCAGCTTCTGGATCAGCGAGCGGGAGGTGCAGGCGATCACCGCCGCGTCGATGGCATGGTGCCGGTGGTCCAGCCGGTTCTTCGGCTTTGCGGCATCTGTCAGATTGTGATCGTGAAGGATGTCGTTCAGCGACCAGTTCCGGCGCAGCATTTCCGTCATGCGGCCGGGCAGGGCGCGCACCCGGCTGTGCTTGCGGAACACGCCGTCGATGTCCGGCTCCTCCGCATCGTAGAGAGCCGCCAGATAGGTCAGCGCCAGCCGCGAGATATATTGCATGTCGGTGACTTGCCGGGCGAGGAAACCCTCCTCGTCTCCGAAACGCTCCATGGCGTTTTCGGCAAATCGCCATTGCTTGTTCTTCGGCAATACCGTGGCGCGGGCCAGGATGTCGCCGTAGTTCGTGCGCCATTGAGGCACGTCTGCCGGCGGCCGGTTGGCCTTTACCCGGTTGCACGCCGTGCAGCACAGGATTTTGTTTGCCTGACCGTCGTCCAACGTTTTCGAATAGGGCAGGATGTGGTCGATATCCGTCTCGCCGTTGAACAGTTTTTCCGCGTTGATCGCGGTGCCGCAATAAACGCAGACCCGGCCGAGCGGTTGGTGCGGATTGAGTTCTTCCCAGAGTTTCAGCCGCAAACGGTTGTAGCCGTTGTCGGTTTGTCTGAAGGTCTCTTGCAACTCCTTGGACCGGGCTTGCGCCGCCCTGGTGTTTTCTCCGATCCGCCGGTTGACGTCGTTGCGCTTCTGCTCGTTCAGCTTCAACTCGCGCCCGAGTTCGATGGAGATCCGGTCCGGACGGCCATGCTTTTTGATGATCCCGTTGATGACCCGGCGAAGCTGATTGAGGGCGATATGGACGGTCGGGTTGGTGATCCGGCCCATGACCTCGTCCCATTCCGGAGCCTTTTCGTCGGCCTCGCCGCCCGTTCCCGGCGGAATGTGGCGTTCAAGAACCTGCTGGTATTTCGGAAGTTCGGACAGGCCATTGCGGTTCGGATCGCTTTCCGCGTTGGTCCGGCCGTAAACCTTCTTCGCTGCCGCCGCTTCGGTAATGACAAAGCCGTCCTCGTCGCGGCCGTGGGTCATTTCGTCCAACAGTGAGGCAAGTGCCGTCGGACCCAGACGGCCATAACCTTCCGGGATGGTCATGTCGGAGACCGCACGGGCGTTTTCTTTCGCAAGTCCACAGTCGATGCGTAGCCATTCCACCAGTCCGTCCCGGTCCGGCTCGGTGCGCAGCTTCTCTGTGATCTCCGTCTGACGGTCGAGGGACAGGGCGCTCCAGGAAGTACCGAAACACTCCGGTTGCGACATGCGGAAATGAACGACGTTCCCGTCCAGATCCTTCCGGTTTTCGCTTTCCTTGTTGAAGCGCACCTCCTTGCCGAGCTTCAGGAGCTTGCGCAACTTCGAAAACGGCGCCTTGCCCTGCTTGTTCAGGCTGGTGCGCAGGAGAAGCAGCAACTCGTCGCGCTGGTCCGGCGTCAGCTTCCGGTGCTGCTGGTCCTCGCCGACGATCTCGAGTTCGTTGACCTCCTTCATCAGCCGGAACGCCTGAAACAGCGGATGCGCCTTGGGCAGGCGGCTTTCCACCGGATTGTAGGAGCACTTCCCAGGCTTCACCGGCCGCAAGGGGCGCTGATAAAAAACCGTCTCGCGCAGTTCGCCGATCAGATCGTCCGTGAGCAGGCCGGCGTGAAACAACTTCTGCTTCCCGACGATCCTGTCGAATTCGCGCTCTAGAACCGCACGGGACGGATAGAAGGTATAGGCCTTGCCGTCGGCGGTCATACGTGCGCGCACCGAGAGGCCGGCAAGGCGCCGCTTGTTCAGCCATTCGCCGAAACTGCGGGCACCCTCCTCCATCATCTGCGTTTCAAGCCGGGTGATCGCTTCGGCGATCTTGCCATGTTCGGCGTCGTTGCTGTCGGTCTTGCGGTTGGACTTGAAGCCCCGGCGCTGGTTGAGCTGGAACAGCACCCGGCCTAGTTCATATGGCGTTAGCGCTTCGTCCAGCGCTCTGGCGCGCAGCGCATAGACCGAGCCCCCCAGATCGCCGCCTGTCCTGTCGGAGGTTTCTTTCAAGAGAGCTTGGCGTCCGGCTTCGTCCGCCGGCATCAGACCGTTCTCGGTCAGCAGGTCGAGCAGGCGTTTGCGCCGCTTCAGATAGCGGTCCCGTCTGCGCCTGGCGCCGCGCGCCTCGCGCCGGTTGACGGCGAGCGAGGCCTGTGACTTCGGATCGCGACCCGCCATTTCCGACTGTGAAAAGATCCGGACTCCGATGTCGACGATCCGGCCGTCGTCCTTCTGCCCCGGCTCGCCATTCGTTTCGATTAGGCACCAGCCGAGGGAGTTGGTGCCGAGATCGATGCCGAGCGTTATTATGCTCATAATTTCGCCCCCTGGTTGTTTAAATTCAGGATTGACGAATTTCGCGAACTTGGCAAATATTGAAACGTTCAGAAAACGCAGTCCAGCCGTTAACAAGCTGAGATATGCACCAGATAAGGCCAGCGCTCCGGCGCTGGCTTTTTCTTTCGGGTGCAACTTGTCCAAAGATTCGGACCCGTTCTTAGGCCCACCGCCGCGCGCCCCTCAAGCCCCCCGCCGCGCCCGTATCGCCCACACCCTGAGATCAACCGCAACCTTCACCGTCGCCGCGAGCACCAGCACGCACAGCACCGCCTTGGACACGGTCTCCATGGTTCCCTCGATCAGCAGGGCATGAACCACGCTCCCGAGCACGGCCACCAGGACGAGGGAGGTATGGGCGGCGCGCCATGTCCGCGGGCGCAGGTGGAGCGGCCGGCGCAGGGCGGCGAGGAGGGCGGCGAGGAAAAGCGCTGCCATGGCGATCACGCCCCAGGCGGAGAACGGGGTGGGCGAGCGGAACAGGAGCGCGTCGATCACGTCCGGCGGGCTGGTGATCCACAGGCCCGCCACGTGGACAATCACCGCCGCGACCAGAACGGCGCCGGTCCATCGATGGACGGCGCGCCCGCGTGAGGCGGGCAGGCCCGGCAGATATCCGCCGGCCAATAAAGGCTGGACCAGCAGGAGCGCCATGGCGGCGATGCCGGCGAAGCCGGCCGCGATATAGACCGGGTCGCGCCAGGCGAGCAGGGGACTGGCCGCAGCGGCGGCGAGCGGCACGGCAACGGCGATTGCAAGAGCGGTCCAGATCAGGATCGGGCGGGCCGACGGCATTCCGGGCAAATCCACCTCGCTCAGGCCGGCTGAAGGACGAAATGCGCCTCCAGGCTGGTGTCTTTCGAGCTTGCCATCACGGGCCGGAGGAAGACGGTCTCGAAATCGCCGCTGTCATAGGCCAGATGCCCGTGCGGCTGGCCGAAGGCGGGCACGATCTGCGGCATCTCCATGCGGAAGACGCCGTTTTCGTCCGTGAGCGTGGCCCCGTGGCTGTGCGGATCCCGCTCGTGGCCCTCGGTCGTATGCGCCCAGATCTGGATGCGCTGATGGCTAAGTGGAGCGCCGTCGCCCGCGCGGCGCACCGTGCCCGTCATAAGGAAGCCGCCGCCGCCGATCCGCTGCACGATCGGCGCGCCGGGCCGGTAGTTGTTGGACCCGCCGCGCATGGAGGGCGTCGGCGCCACGCCCTTGGCGCTGGCTGGGGTGCTGAACGGCACGCTGACGGGAACAATCAGCCCGCTCGCCATGACGGCTCCGCCGGTGGCGAGGAGGCGGCGACGGGTGATCGGGTCTCTGGTCATGGGGCATTCTCCCATCGGGTTCGGACGCGACAGAACCCTGAATATAGGGCGCCTGCGGGCAATTCCGAGCCGGAGGCCGTTGGCAGATGCGGTGAAGGAGGTCACGGTTTCGTGAGAGTGGCGCAGGGCTGGCATCTGGTCGTTGGACAACTTTTTTCCGATTGCCCTAAAAAACTGACACATAGACAGGCGATTGTGCCCGCCTCGAATCACAGGCCCGGCAGAGGCGGGGAAGGAAAGACCATGAACATCGCGCAGCAATCGGACCGGACCGAAGGCGGCTCTGCCGTTTTCAAGAATGCGCGGCTGGTTCTCGCCGACGAGGTGGTCACAGGCCATGTCGCGGTGAGCGCCGGCGTGATCGTCGCCATCGATACCGGCGTGGCGCCGCAGGGCGGCGTCGACCTGGAAGGCGACTTCCTGCTGCCGGGCCTGGTCGACATCCACACCGATCATTTCGAAAAGCACCTCTACCCGCGCGCCCATGTGCGCTGGGATCCGGTGCGCGCGGCGCTCGCCCATGACGCCCAGATCATCGGCGGCGGTATCACCACCGTGTTCGACAGCCTGTGCGTCGGCGCGACACTCAAGAACCCGGAACGCCGGGAAATCCTGGCGCCGATGATCGACGCGCTGGAGACGACCCGCAACGCCGGCATGCTGCGCGCGGAACATCTCGTCCATCTGCGCTGCGAGATTACCGATCCCGAATCCGCACGGCTGGTGGAGGAAAACATCGGGCGGGAGATCGTCCGGGTGATCTCGGTGATGGAGCATCTGCCCGGCCGCCGCCAGAGCAAGGATGTGGAGGGCTATATGCAGCGGCGCATGGCCGACACCGGGCTGCCCCGTTCCGTGGTCGAGCGCGACACGCAGGAGCTTCTGAATTTCTCCGACGAGATCAGCGCCGCTGTCCGGCCGGCCGTCGTCCGCATGGCCCATGACCATGGCCTGCCGCTCCTGAGCCATGACGACACCGATCCCGAACACATCGATCAGGCGCTCGCCGAAGGCGTTTCCGTGTCCGAATTCCCCTGCAGCCTCGAAGCCGCCCGTCTTGCCCGGGAAAACGGTATGACCACCGTGGGCGGCGCCCCGAATATCCTGCGCGGCGGATCCCAGTCCGGCAACGTTGCCGTTGCGGACCTGATGGCGGAAGGGCTGGTCGACATTCTGGCTTCGGACTACGTGCCGCGCTCGCTTCTGGATGCGGTCTTCCTGATTGCGGCCACGGAGCATTTCGAGGAGGATCTGCCGGCGGCGGTCCGCATGGCCTCCAAGGCGCCGGCGGAAGCGGCCGGTCTGAACGACCGCGGCGAAGTCGCCATCGGAAAGCGCGCCGACCTTCTGCACATCGGCCTCCATGGCGGCCATCCGTATCTGAAAACCGCATGGCGGCTGGGCGAACGGGTGCTTTAGGGGAACGCCGTCTGTAAACCGGGTCGGATCTGGCGCATTATGCCAAGCGCAGTTTTTATAGACCTTGTTGAGTGGAATAGATCAAAGGGAGAATTTCAATGCGTCTGACGAAAATTCTGATGGCCGCGGCCTTCGTTATCGCCGCGCCGACCGTCGCCCTCGCCGATTGTACGTCGGATATCGACAAGGTGGAGGCGACCCTCGGGCGGGCCGACAGCAACGGCATCGATTTCGAGACCGGCAACCAGATGCGCGCACTTCTGGAAAAAGCCTACGAAGAGCACCGGAAGGGCAACGAAGCCGCCTGCCAGGAGCTGATCGATCAGGCGAAATCCATGGGCGGCGTGGAATAGACAGCGATCGTCCGGATCTCCCGGAAAAAAGCGTTTGGGTCATTGCGGGCGTTCCTGAGGAAGGGGCGCCTGCGATGTCGCTTGGCTGAAGAGCACTTGACCTTCCAGTTGCTGGAAGCCTTATCTTCGGGTTCAATCACAAATCCGAACGATGAGAGGCGCCTGCAATGAGCACGAACAGTGTAGCGAAAACGCCGGCATCGGGATCCGGCAGCGGTCATCATGACCATGCGGGCGAGGATGGCGCTGCGGAGACGGTCATCGATCCGGTCTGCGGCATGACGGTCGCCCTTGGAAAAGGCAAGCCGCACCTTGTCTACAAGGGCAAGGACTATCATTTCTGCAGTTCCGGCTGTCACGACAAGTTCGAGGCCGATCCCTACTTTTATCTGTCCGGCAACCACAGCAAGAAAAAAGCGCTGGAGGCGGAAAAGGCGTCCTCCGGCGGCGCGCTCTACACCTGTCCGATGCATCCGGAAATCGTTCAGGAGGGGCCGGGTTCCTGCCCGATCTGCGGCATGGCGCTCGAGCCGATGAGCGGTGTGTCGGACGAGCCGAACCACGAACTGGTCGACTTTACCCGCCGCCTGTGGGTCAGCGCCGGCGCGGCTGTCCCGCTTCTCATCCTCACCATGGGGCCGATGATCGGCCTGCCGTTCCGCGAATGGCTCGGCGAACGGCTTTCGATCTACCTGGAGGCGCTGCTGGCGACGCCGGTGGTGCTATGGGCGGCCCAGCCGTTCTTTCTCCGCGGCTGGGCGTCGTTGAAGACACGCAAATTCAACATGTGGACCCTGATCATGCTGGGCGTGGGGGCGGCCTATGCCTATTCCATGGTCGCGGGGCTTATGCCGGAGATCTTTCCGGCCGAGATGCGTTCCGGGAACGGCTTCATGCCGGTCTATTTCGAGGCTTCGGTGGTGATCGTCGCCCTGATCTTCGTCGGTCAGGTGCTGGAGTTGAGAGCGCGTGAGCGCACCGGCGGCGCCATTCGCGCGCTGATGGACCTGGCGCCGAAGACCGCGCGCCGGATCACGCCGGAGGGCGATGAATATGACGCGCCGCTGGAAAATATTCTTTCCGGCGACAGGCTTCGCGTGCGCCCCGGCGAAAAAGTTCCGGTCGATGGCACGGTGATCGAGGGTTATTCCTCCGTGGACGAAAGCCTTGTGACCGGCGAACCGGTTCCGATCGAAAAGCAGGCCGGTGACGATGTCACCGGAGGAGCGCTGAACAAGTCCGGCACACTCGTCATGGAAGCAAAGCGGGTCGGCAGCGATACCATGCTGGCCAAGATCGTCGACATGGTGGCCGCCGCCCAACGATCCCGCGCACCGATCCAGGGTCTGGCCGACACGGTCTCGAGCTATTTCGTCCCCGCCGTGGTCCTGTCGGCCGTCGCGGCTTTCGTCGTCTGGCTCTTCGTCGGGCCCGCGCCGTCGCTCGTCTATGCGGTCGTGGCCGCGGTATCCGTGCTGATCATCGCCTGCCCCTGCGCGCTGGGCCTCGCAACGCCCATGTCGATCATGACCGCGACGGGCCGGGGCGCCCAGTCGGGCGTGCTGATCAAGGACGCCGAGGCGCTGGAGCGGCTTGCGCGCGTCGATACCGTCATCGTCGACAAGACCGGCACACTCACCGAGGGCCGGCCCGAACTTGCCGATGTAATTGCCTTTGGCAGCCTTGAGGAGGACGACCTGCTTGTCCTGGCCGCTAGCCTTGAAAAGGGATCGGAACATCCGCTGGCCGAAGCCATCGTGCGCGCCGCTCAGGACAGGAACCTCAGCCTCGGCCCGGTTTCCGACTTCAACGCGGAAACCGGCAAGGGCGTGCTCGGCACAGTCGATGGAAAGACATTGCTGTTCGGCAATCTGGGCCTGCTTCAGGGCAAAGGCATTGACCCGTCTTCTGGCGAGGAACAGGCGGCGCGGCTTCAGGATGAGGGCAAGACCGTCATGTTCTTCGCGGTGGACGGTCTCTTCGCCGGCTTGATCACCGTGGTCGACCCGATCAAGGAAAGCGCGCGCGCGGCGATCCGCACGCTCCACGATGAAGGGTTGTCGGTCATCATGGCCACCGGCGACAATGCCCGCACGGCCCATGCGGTGGCAAATGCGCTCGGCATCGACGATGTGCTCGCAAGCGCCCTGCCGGAAGACAAGAAGGCGCTGGTCGAAAAGCTGAAGAAGGCCGGCAAGAAAGTCGCCATGGCCGGTGACGGCATCAACGACGCACCGGCGCTTGCCGCCGCCGATGTCGGCATTGCCATGGGGACGGGCGCGGACGTGGCGGTGGAGAGCGCGGGGCTCACGCTGCTGAAGGGCGATCTCGCCGGCATTGCCAAGGCGCGCAAGCTGGCCCGGGCGACGCTCGCCAACATCAAGCAGAACCTTTTCTTCGCCTTCGTCTACAATACGGTCGGCGTGCCGATCGCGGCCGGGGTCCTCTATCCCGTCTTCGGGGTCCTGTTGTCGCCGATGCTGGCGGCGGCCGCCATGAGCATGTCGTCGGTATCGGTGATTTCCAACGCCCTGCGCCTGCGAAACCTGAAACTCTAGATCAACCTGCTTTCATGCGGTCCCACATGAAAGCGGAAAAGTTGGTCGATCTTAAAATGATAGAACATCTCGTCAGCGTTCACCTGAACGCAAGATGCCCTAACCGGGGAGCTCGACATGAATATCGGACTTGCGGCCGAACAGTCCAATCTGCCGCCCAAAACCATCCGCTACTATGAGGACATCGCCCTTATCCGGCCCGCCCGTTCGGAAAACGGCTACCGGGACTATTCGGAGACCGACGTCCACCGGCTGAAATTCCTGCAGCGGGCGCGCAGTCTCGGCTTCACCATCGACGAGTGCCGCCTGCTCCTGTCCCTCTATGAGGACGAGCATCGGGCGAGTGCGGACGTGAAGGCGATCGCGCTCGCCAAGATCGACGAGATCGACCGGAAACTGACCGAACTCCAGTCCCTGCGGGCAACGCTGGCAAACCTGGCCGGAAACTGCCACGGCAACGACAAGCCGAATTGTCCGATCATCGACGACCTTGCGGGGGAGAAATGAAGACGCAGGTCTGGATCGCCGCGGCAGCCGTCATTGCCATCGCGGCAGGCTATCTCCTTCTGAAAAAGGAGGACAAATCCTCCCTCGATGTCGCGGCCGGAGCACCCTTGGTCGCCGTCAAGGTGCCGCAACTGACCGGAGACGCCCTGAAAGGCGAGGCGCTGTTCAACGACAACTGCGCAAGTTGCCATGGAAAGAATGCGGCCGGCCGGGACGGCAACGGACCGCCGCTGATACACAAGATCTACGAGCCGAACCACCATGCCGACGGCGCCTTCTATCTGGCTGCGATGCGCGGTGTCAGGGCCCATCACTGGACCTTTGGCGACATGCCGCCGGTCGAAGGCATGGGGCAAGAGCAGGTGGCGAGCATCGTCAATTATGTGCGGACCTTGCAGCGGGAAAACGGGATTTTCTGACCGGCCTGTCCGGCAGACTTGAAAAGTGCGCTTTGCGCCGGGAAGGATACGTCATGGTGACAGGCAGTTCGGGTTTGACAGAAACCCGGAAGAACGATTTCCGGTTTACCCGCCGCAAACTGCTGGCGGGTGCGGCCGGTTTCGCTGGTGGGGCAATGATCCCCGGGAGTGGCTTCGGGACAGCTCATGCAGCCGACGGCTTTTTAGAAATCACCGCCGGTCCGGCCCAATACAAGCTCTACAAGGACGATGCCGCAGCCTCGGACCTGTGGCTCTATGACGGCGGCCTTCCGGGGCCGGAAATCCGGGTCCGGCGCGGCGAGCGGGTGAAGGTGCGTCTGATCAATGCCCTGGAAGAGGCAACCTCGATCCACTGGCACGGGGTGCGGATCGACAACGCCATGGACGGGGTGTCCGGTCTGACACAGGATCCGGTGCCGCCCGGCGGAACCTTCGAATACGACTTCGTCGCGCCCGACGCGGGCACCTACTGGTATCACGCCCACAACAAGAGCTGGAACCAGGTCGGGCGGGGGCTCTACGGTCCCCTGATCGTCGAGGAAGACGACCCGGTCTTCGACCGTGACCACGATCTCATGCTGATCATGGACGACTGGCGCCTCAATGACGAGGGCCGACTGGACACGGAAAGTTTCGGCGCGCTGATGGACTGGGCCCATGCCGGAAGGCTCGGAAACTGGCTGACCGTGAACGGCAAAAGCAGTCCGTCCTTCGCCCTCAAGGCGGGCGAAGCCTACCGGATCCGCCTGGTCAACGCCTCCAATGCCCGCGTCTTGGAACTCGATCCCGACAGCATCGGCGGTCAGGTGATCGGCTATGACGGGCAGGTCTTGACCGCTGCCGAACAGGCGACGGCCGAAGCCCTCGTGATCGGCCCGGCGCAAAGGGTGGATCTGATGGTGGTGCCGGAAGCCGGCCGTGACCTCGCGCTTGTGGAGGTCTCCACCAGAGAACGGTTCGCCTTTGCCGAATTCAAGGTGACGGGGGAGGGCAAGGGCAAGCCGCCCGCGCGGCTGCCGCTGGCCAACACGCTTCCCGCACCGGATCTGTCGAATGCGACGCGGGTCGTCCTCGACATGACCGGCGGAGCGATGGGCCAGATGGGACCGATGCGCTACAAGGGTCGTGAGCTGACACAGGACGATATGCGGGCAACCGGTCAGGTCTGGGCTTTCAACGGGATCGCGAATGTTGGAGAGCAGCCCTTGTTCGAGGCCGCTCGTGGCGAAACGGTGCTCCTTGAGACCGTCAACAACACCGCCTGGCCCCATGCGATCCACCTCCACGGACACCATTTCCGGACCGTCGGCGCCGATGGATCGCTGGGCCCCTGGAGGGACACGTTCCTGATCGGTCGGGAGGAAACCGTCAAGGTCGTGTTTCAGGCGGACAATCCCGGAAAATGGTTGCTTCACTGCCACATGCTGGAACATGCCGCAGCCGGCATGACGACCTGGATCCGGGTGACCTGATCCCGACGGCGGGCCTGGCAACGCTTGCCAAGCCCCCGGTCATGATCTACGTGAGAGCAACCGTTTCGATGAGCCTGATTTCCGGTTCGTTTTGACGCGACCGGCCCTTCGCGATAAATGACCGGGCTGAATTTGCATGTGAAGGAGCCGTATTCGGCATGACGATCCGCTACCACAAGAACGACCTGCCCGACCTGAGCGCCTACGCGGAAGCCGACGCCGTTGCCGTGGATTCAGAGACCCTCGGCCTCAATCCGCATCGCGACCGGCTTTGTGTCGTTCAGCTGTCGCCCGGTGACGGAACAGCCGATGTGGTACAGATCGATCGTGGGCAGACCGAAGCGCCGAATCTCGTGGCGCTGCTGTCCGATGCGTCGAAGCCGAAGATCTTCCACTTCGCCCGGTTCGATGTCGCAGTGCTGCGCCATTACCTCGGGGTCGACGTCACGCCGGTATGGTGCACGAAAATCGCCTCCAAGCTGGTGCGCACCTATACCGATCGCCACGGCCTGAAGGACATCACCCGCGAGCTCCTGGGCGTGGAACTGTCCAAGCAGCAGCAAAGCTCCGACTGGGCCGCCGAGACGCTGTCTGACGCCCAGCTGTCCTACGCGGCCTCCGATGTGCTGTACCTGCACCAGTTGAAAGCCCGGCTGGAAATGATGCTGGAGCGGGAACAGCGAACCCACATCGCGCAAGCCTGCTTCGATTTCCTGCCCACCCGTGCCGAACTGGACCTGAAGGGCTGGGAGGAAACGGATATTTTCGCCCATTCCTGATGGCGTTCGGGTAGATTGCCGGATGGATGGAAGCGAAAAAGCCTGTAATCCTGTTTTTGAAATCCTATATGGGTGCCGAGGGGGAGTCGGGACCGGTCCGCGGAATGCGGGCGAATAATGCGGGGTTGAACCGTGACGCTTGATGTTGCCGATACCGATCCTCTGCGTGCAGCGCTTGTCGGGGTCAGGGAGATGACGCGTGCCCAGAAGACGGCGCGCCGGCACAGCCGTGCAGTCAGGTTTTTTCGGATCTTCTTCCCTGCGATCGGTGTTCTGATCTTTGGCGGTATGGTCGCACTGATCGTCGTCTTCAATTACCTTTCCGATCTCGGCATCGGGGCCGTCAGTCTGACGGCCGACGGGCTGGTCATGCACAGGCCCGAGCTGTCCGGCCACGATGGCGACCGCTCCTACCGGGTGACGGCAAACCGTGCCGTGCAGCGTCTCAGCAACCCGATGATCATCGATCTGGAGATGATCCGGGCGGATATCGTGCCCGGTCCCAACCAGCTCGCCAAGGTCACCGCGTTGAAGGGCATATTCGATAACGACAAGGAAACGCTGAGGCTTTACGACGGGCTTCAACTCGAATGGAGCGAGGGCTATACCGTCGACCTGTCCGAGGTCTCGATCGATCTGAAGACGGGCGAGGTGCGCACGGATGAACCGATTTCAATCCGCTCCGAGAAGGGAACGATCCGGGCAGGAAGGTTGAGCTACGATCAGGAAGCAGGCAAGGTGCGGTTTACCGACGGAATCAAGATGATCCTCCAACCGCCGGAACAGGGGAAATAGAATGAATAAACTGCTCCGCCTGACGCTCACCGGAGTGCTGTGTGTGTTCGCAATCCCCCATATTGCGTCGGCGCAGACCTTTTCCGATGCCTTTGCAGGGTTCGGTTCCAATTCCAAGGACCCGATCCAGATCGAAGCGGAGCAGCTGGAGGTCGAGGACAAGTCCAACAGCGCCACATTCAAGGGCGATGTGGTCGTGTCCCAGGGTGACACCCAACTGAAGACCGAACGTCTGCGCGTCTTCTACGATGGATCCGCGACCGGCGACGTTCAGCAGAAGATATCGCGCCTTGAGGCATCGGGCCGGGTCCACATCACCGCCAAGGACCAGACCGCGACCGGCGATGAAGCGAGTTTCGACATGAACCGCCAGGTGATGGTCATGACCGGCAAGGAAGTGGTTCTCAGCCAGGGGCCGAACGTGGTGGTGGGCAAAAAGCTGACCGTCAATCTCAAAACCGGGACGGCGAACCTGCAAGGGGGCGTTTCTGGAACCTCCGAGGGGTCAGGCCGCGTAAAGGTACTTCTCCAGCCGAAAAGCCTCAACAAGAACTGACTTCGGTCATGACGACCGCGGTATTCCGGCCGGGCGCCTGCCTTGTTCTTAACTCGACAGTGGAAAGGCGAGGCCTTATGACAAGGGCTGCGCGCTCAATCAATGGATCGCATTTGTGAAACTGTTTTCCATCGCCTCGACACCGACGCCCGTGGACATGAATGAGATGTCCGGGGACGGTCATGACCCGACCGGAGCCCTGGTGGTGGATGGTATCGGCAAGACCTACGGTCGTCGTCAGGTGGTCAAGTTCGTGAGCCTGGCGGTTCGACCGGGTGAGGCCGTCGGGCTGCTTGGACCGAACGGCGCGGGCAAGACCACGACTTTCTATATGATCACCGGCCTGATCCGCCCGGATCAGGGCGCGATCATGCTCGATGGCCTGGACATCACCAAGATGCCCATGTACCGCCGTGCCCGCCTCGGTATCGGTTATCTGCCCCAGGAAGCTTCCATCTTCCGCGGGCTGACGGTGGAGGAAAACATCCGCGCCGTGCTCGAGGTGATCGAGCCGAACCGGAAGAAGCGCAACGAGGAACTGGATAATCTGCTGGCCGAATTCGGCCTGACCCACCTGCGCAAGGCGCCTTCGATTTCTCTGTCCGGCGGGGAGCGGCGCCGCGTCGAAATCGCCCGCGCTCTCGCCAGCCGCCCGTCGTTCATGCTGCTCGACGAACCCTTCGCGGGCATCGACCCGATCGCGGTCGGCGATATCCAGCAGCTTGTCCGGCATCTGACCCAGCGCGGCATCGGCGTTCTGATCACCGATCACAACGTGCGTGAAACCCTCGGATTGATCGACCGGGCCTATATTATCGCGGCCGGAGAAGTGCTCACCGAAGGCCTTCCAAACGAAATCGTAACCAATCCGGACGTTCGCCGGCTTTATCTCGGGGAACAATTTACGCTTTGATGACAGGTCCCCTAATACGCTATAAGCAAGAAGTGGACCAAAAGACGATCAGGGCGCGCCGGGCATAAATGGCAATTTCGACAAAGCTGGAGATGCGACAAAGCCAGTCGCTGATCATGACGCCTCAGCTCATGCAGGCGATCAAGCTGCTGCAATTGTCGAACCTCGATCTTGTCGCCTATGTCGACGCTGAACTGGAGCGCAATCCGCTTCTGGAACAGGGCGAAGGTGACTTGCCCGCAGGCGGCGAGACCGAAACCGGTGCCGGGATGTCCGAAAGCGGGGACTATTCCGGAGAGGACGCCGGATCGGCCGCGTCCGGCGGTGAACCCACATCCGGCGACTGGATGGAAAGCCAGCTGGAAACCGGCTCGGAAGCCATCGCCTCGCGCCTCGATACCGACCTCGGCAACGTTTTTCCCGATGAACCCGGCGTGCCCGCATCGCCCGATCCGGCCGCGCTGAAAGGCGGCGACAGCTACAAGAACGTCTCCAGCGGCTCCGCCGGCGAGGACTACAATCTGGAAGCCTTCGTGGCGGAGGAAGAGTCGCTCGTTCATTCCCTGGAAGACCAGATGCATCTGGTGCTCGCCGATCCGGTGGACAAGCTGATCGGCAATCACCTCATCAACTCGCTGGATGAAAACGGCTATCTCCATCAGGATCTCGCCGAGGCCGCCGAGCAGTTCGGGGTGGATCAAGAGCGCATCGAGCGGGTTCTTGCGCAGATGCAGACCTTCGAGCCGGCAGGTGTTTTCGCCCGCAACCTGCGCGAATGCCTGAAGCTGCAGCTTATCGACCGGAACCGCTTCGATCCGGCGATGGAAGCGCTCATTGAAAACCTGGATCTCCTGGCGCGGCACGACTACGCGGCTTTGCGCAAGGTCTGCGGCGTGGATGACGAGGACCTGACCGAAATGGTCGCGGAAGTGAGGGCGCTCGATCCGAAACCGGGCAGCGTCTTCGGGTCGGCCCTGGTCCAGCCGCTGGTGCCCGACGTCTTTGTCCGCCGGGCGAACGACGGCTCCTGGTCGGTCGAACTGAACTCCGACACCCTGCCCAAGGTGCTCGTCAACCAGACCTATTACGCGACGATCACCAAGACCGCGCGCAACGAGACGGAAAAGGAATACCTGACCGATTGCCTGCAAACGGCGAATTGGCTGGTGAAGAGCCTGGACCAGCGGGCCAAGACGATCCTCAAGGTATCCACAGAGATTGTACGCCAGCAGGACGGGTTTTTGACCTACGGCATCGAGTATCTGCGGCCGCTCAATCTGAAGACGGTCGCGGATGCGATCGGCATGCATGAATCGACGATCAGCCGGGTGACGTCGAACAAATACATGGCGACCTCCAGGGGTATTTTCGAACTGAAATACTTCTTTTCTTCGGCCATTTCGGCGACGGAAGGCGACGATGCCCACTCGGCGGAAAGTGTCCGCCACAAGATCAGGCAGATGATCGACGCGGAATCTCCCGATGCCATTCTTTCCGACGACACCATCGTTAAGCGCTTGAAAGATGACGGCGTGGACATTGCGCGGCGCACCGTCGCGAAGTACCGCGAGGCCATGAAGATCGGATCCTCCGTACAGCGGCGGCGGGAGAAGCGGGCAAACCGCTAAACCGTCTGCACAGGCCTGATGGCGACCGCTTTTCGCCGTCGCGACTGCCTTCCAATTGGTAAACCGGACATCCCCCGCGTATGCGAGCGAATACACAATTCGTGAAGAATCTGGCGCGAAAATGCAAAGTCCTGCAATTGACACAGGCAGGGCACGAGCTTATACGACCGTCCGCATGATGAGAGTCGAAGGGGATGGCGCTCGGGCGCTGACTGGTCCATTCTGTAGGTCTGGAACGTTCACCGCGTTTCAGGCGCCGGCACGGTAGCCGGTGACCTATCGGTCGATACAAGAATAAGAGGTCCCCATGACATTACGGATTTCGGGAAAGAACGTGGACGTTGGCGACGCATTGCGGACGCACGTCACGGACCGGATTGAAGATGCGCTGTCGAAGTATTTTCCCGGCGGCTACAACGGGCACGTCACGTTGAGCCGGGAAGGCACAGGCTTCAAGTCCGAATGTACGTTGCATCTGGATACCGGGACGATTCTCCAGGTATCCGCGCAGGACCAGGAACCGCGGTTGAGTTTCGATCTTGCGGCCGACAAGATCGAGAAACGCTTGCGCCGCTACAAACGCAAACTGAAGGACCATCATCTCCACAATGGGTCCGGACGTGAGGCGTTCGAGGCGGTGTCCTACGTTCTGGCGTCGCCGGAAGAGGAAGAGGAAGTGCCGGAGGATTTCAATCCTCTGGTGATTGCCGAAACGTCGGCAAAGGTGAAGACCATGACGGTCGGTATGGCGGTCATGGAACTGGACCTGAGCGAGGCTCCGGTCGTGATGTTCAAAAATGCGGCCAACGGCGGTATGAATGTGGTTTACCGCCGGGCAGACGGAAATATCGGCTGGATCGATCCGGACCTGGTAGCGAAACAGGCTGCGGAATAAACCAGAAGAAACCGGGTCGGACCCGCGCGGGAGCGTCGGTCCGGTCCCGGACAGTGGCAGGCTAATATGGATCTGAGTGATCTTCTGACGAAGAATGCGGTGATTGCCGGGCTGAAGGCGAAAAGCAAGAAGCAGGCAATCCAGGAAATGTCGGCTAGGGCAGCTGCACTGACGGGGCTTTCAGAACGCGAGGTGTTCGACACGCTGCTTCAGCGTGAGCGTCTCGGTTCGACCGGTGTCGGCCATGGCATTGCCATTCCGCACGGCAAGCTGACGCGTCTGGACCATCTGGTCGGCCTGTTTGCCAGGCTGGAAAAGCCGGTCGATTTCGACGCGCTGGACGATCAGCCGGTCGATCTGGTGTTCCTGCTGCTGGCGCCCGAAGGCGCCGGCGCGGATCACCTGAAGGCGCTCGCCCGTATTGCCCGGCAGTTGCGCGACAGCACCGTGACGCAGGGTCTTCGCGCATCCCATGATCCGGGAGAGATCTACGAGTTGCTGACCCAGCCGATCGCGTCGTCGAACGCGGCCTGAGCCCCGGACGTTTTCGCTCCAGATCAGAGATCTGCAGAAGAGTTCAAAAAACCGGCCTTCGAGGCCGGTTTTTCGTTGCGTGAAGCCTTGTTCTCAGGCCTCGACCGGGACCCGGGCCGGAACCGGTTCGCCGTGGATCGGCATCTGGTCCCAGGCTTCGATCTCCCCGGCAAAGCCGCGTTCGGCCAATGGGGTAAGTCCGAGCGCCCAAAGTTCGGCCGGGGGATCGCTTTCCTCCGGGATCCGCCACAAGGTGGACTTGATGCCCGCAAGGCCGAGGAGAGGTGTGGACGTCAGGATTGCTGCGGGAATGGCGAGGAGCGGTCCCACGGCAATCGGCAGGATCGGCCAGACGAGGGCAAGCGGCTGCTGGCTGATCCAGGTGATGGCGACCAGTCCGAACAGGGTCTGCGGCCAGAGTTTCTGAGCGGTCAGTCCGAGCGGCAGACGCTCCAGATCGCGCCCTTGCGCGCCCCAGCCGATGGACTTTCCGAAGACGAGGCCGCCGATGAAGAGCGTATGGGCAACGGCCATGATCGGTGCGAGCATGGCCGCATAGAGAATTTCGCCGGCGGAGCTGACGATCACGCGGAAAAATCCGCCGAAGGCGCGGCGCAGGTCGGAGCGCAGCAGGATATCGGCGATGGTTGCCAGCTTGGGTGCGAAGACCATGGTCATGATGATGAGGAAGATCGCCGCACCGGTATCCGCCCTGAACGGAGCCACGCCGGTATCCGTCATGCCGAGCCAGGCGGCCGAGACCATGAAGCCGACCCAGGCGGGCGATCCGATGAACATCAAAATGGCGAGAGCGAGCTGAATGCGGCTGACCGGCTTGAGGCCGGGCATGGTCAGCAGCCGCTTGTATTGCAGATTGCCCTGACACCAGCGCAGGTCCCGGCGGATGAATTCCAGGAGGTGGGGCGGGTTTTCCTCGTAGCTGCCGCCTTCCTGAGGCAGGACACGGACCTCATAGCCGGCCCGGCGCATCATCACCGCTTCCACCTGGTCGTGGGACAGGACCCAGCCCGACAGCGGGCCCTTGCCCGGCAGTTTCGGCAGGCGGCAGTGGTCGATGAACGGCTTGACCCGCAGGACCGCGTTATGACCCCAGTAGGGGCCGCAATCGCCCTGCCACCAGGCGCTGCCGATGGTATAGGAACGCATGCCCAGGCGCATGCCGAACTGGAAGATACGGGCAAAGGCGCTGTCCGTCGGCAGGCCGACCACGAGGCTTTGCAGGATACCGAGCTTCGGGTTGGCTTCCATGCGCCGAACGAGCCCCAGAATGGCCTCCGCCGACATGTAGCTGTCCGCGTCGAGCACCAGCGCGAAATCGTAATCCTTGCCCCAGCGGTCGCAGAAGTCCTCGATATTGCCGGCCTTGTAGCCAGGATTGTTTTCCCTGCGGCGATAGACGACGGAAATCTTGTTCGACCAGCGCTTGGCAAGCCTGTCGGCGAGGGCGTGCTCCGCTTGCACGATGTCGTCAACGAAGCTGTCGCTCAGGACGAACAGAGTGAAGGCAGAAGATTCGCCACTGCGCACCAGATTAGCCAGCATCGCGTTCAGGTTCGTCTCCAGCCGTGAGACGTCCTCGTTGCGGACACAGGACAGGATTGCCGTCCGGCTGGTGAGCGCCGCGGAGGGGTCGCCCTCGTCGATGGGGCACACCGCCCTGGCCGGATCGCGCGAAAGGCGCATGACCGCAAGACCGATGACCGCGTTCCAGAATCCGATAATGGTCCAGGGCAACGTGACGATGAAGCAGCCGAGCACGAGAAAGTCGAGCGCACCGTAACCGTTGGGAGAAAGGGTCACCGCCATCAGCACGGCGAGCGCGGCGAAACTGGCGACAAACAGCGTCAGGAAGGTGATCCTGCGGGCTGTCATGGCCGGTTGGGAGTGTTGGAAAAGAGACATTTCAAATCCAGCGCGCATATTTGTGACTTTCAAATCCTATCGTGATCGCATTAGGGATCTTGTCATCCGTTAATACGGAACTATGACAACGGCAGATCATCGACCGGGATGTTTCATGACCAATTTCGACGAATTTGCGGCACGCACCGAAAATGCCAGGGCGCTCTGGTACACCGCTCCGGGCGCCTGCGCGTTGCTTGCCGCGAAACTTCCCGTTCCCGATGGAGATTCGGTGCGGATCAGGACGAAGGCGAGCGGCGTGAGCCGGGGAACGGAACGTCTGGTCTGGCGCGGAAACGTGCCCCGGGCCGAATGGCAGCGCATGCGCGCACCGTTCCAGGAAGGCGATTTTCCCTTTCCGGTCAAATACGGCTATGCTGCGGCCGGTATCGTCGAGGCCGGTCCCGATGAATATCTGGGCAGTAGTGTCTTTTGCCTTCATCCGCATCAGTCTGTTTTCACGGTCTCCGCCGGACACGTGGTCCGGATTCCCTCCGGCATCCCCCTGGAACGCGCCGTGCTGGCGGCCAACATGGAGACTGCCCTCAATGCTTTATGGGACGGAATGCCTTCACCTGGGGATCACATCTGCGTGGTCGGCGGCGGCGTGGTCGGCCTGCTGACCGCCTATCTGGCCGCCCGTCTCCCGGCGGCGCGGGTCACGCTGGTCGACGTCAATCCGTCCCGACGGGACATCGCGGAGGCGCTTGGCTGCGAATTTTCGCTGCCGGAAAACGTGCCCCATAATCAGGACCTTGTCTTCCACACCAGCGCGACGGCAGCCGGGCTGCATTCGGCGCTGAGAGCCGCCGGCGATGGCGCGACCGTCATCGAAATGAGCTGGTACGGCGACGAGCCGGTCCCGGCTCTTCTCGGCAGCGATTTTCATAGCCGCCGTCTTGTCCTGAAATCCAGTCAGGTCGGCCGCATCCGCGCCGAGCGCCGGGACAGGTGGAGTTTCAAGCGCCGGCTGGAAACCGCCATGTCACTGCTGGCTGACCCTACGCTCGATCGCCTGATCAGCCACCGTATTCCGTTCGACAGTGCGCCGGAGCGCCTGCCGGATCTCTTCAATGACCCGGACGCCCTTGCGACCGTTCTCACCTACGAATGAACCCGTTCCCTCATTTCCAGTTCAAGGATGCTGAAATCGATGTTTGGAGTTGAAGTCCGAGACCACGTCATGATCGCCCATTCCTTCAAGGGCGAATTGTTCGGCCCGGCCCAGGCGCTGCATGGCGCCACCTTCGTGGTGGATGCCGCGTTCCTGGCCGCGTCGCTCGATGAAAACGGCGTGGTGATCGATATCGGCCGGGCGCATGAGGCGCTGAAGGAAGTGCTGGAACCGCTGAACTACAAGAACCTGGACGACCTGCCGCAGTTCGCCGGTATCAACACCACGACCGAATTCCTGACCAAACACGTCCACGACCATCTGGCCGCCGCCGCCCGCGACGACCGTCTCGGCCGTCCGGGATCGGAAATAGACGCGATCCGGGTGACCATCTCCGAATCCCATGTCGCCCGCGCCTGGTACGAGGCGCCCGTTGGCTGAGCGCGGCCGTCCGATCGTCTTTGCCTATCCGGGCGACATAGAGACACCGACCGGCGGCTACGGCTACGACCGCCGGATCATCTCCGGATTGCGGGAAAGCGGCCGGCAGGTCGATCTTCTGCCGCTCGGAGATGGATTTCCCTTTCCGGAAGCTGGGGTTCTAGATGAAGCCGTACGCCGGATCGAGACCCTGCCGAAGGGCAGTCGACTTGTCATCGACGGCCTGGCCTACGGGGCGATGGGGGAGGTGGCTGCCCGGCTGGCGGAAGGTCATGACCTGATCGCGCTGGTGCACCATCCGCTGTTCCTGGAAAACGGTCTGCCGCAAGAAACGGCGGACCGTCTGCGGACCTCGGAGAAAGCGGCGCTGGACCGGGCGCAGGCGATTATCGTGACCAGCCCGGCAACGGCCGCGCAGGTTCGCGACTGTTTCGGAAGCGCCGAAAAAAAGATCCATGTCGTTCTGCCCGGCACCGATCGTGCCGCAATTGAAGCGAGGCCGGAGACGGACTGTCCGAACCTGCTGGCCGTCGGCACCATCGTGCCGCGCAAGGGATATGACCTTTTGTTCCAGGCGTTGGTCGAACTGACCGACCTGCCCTGGCGTCTGGATATTGTCGGCGATACCACGCGGGACGAACGCTGCTTTCAGGTGCTCAAAACCCAACTCCATGCAAATGGACTGAAGGATCGGGTCACGTTTCACGGCGCCGTACCGCCGGAGGCCCTGGCCGGTTTTTACGCTAAGGCCGATATCTTTGTCCTTGCAAGCCGTTACGAGGGCTACGGCATAGCCTACACCGAGGCTCTTGCGCACGGCTTGCCCGTGATCGGCAGCGGTGGCGGCGCGGTGCGTGAGACCCTGCCCGAAGGCGCTGCGATCTATTGTGGTGTGGAGGATGTCGGCCGGCTCAAGGCAGCCCTGAAGCAACTCCTTGAGGACGGGCAGGCACGCAACCTTTTCGCGGAGGCTGCGCGGCAGGCTGCCGAGGCGCTGCCGACCTGGCGGGATGCGGCCCGTGCCTTTTCAGCCGTACTGGAGGATTTGTCATGAGCGGATTTTCCGCCGACTGGCTGCGACTGCGGGAACCGGTGGATCTGGCCGCCCGCAACGACCTGGTCGAAGACGCTTTTGTGTCCGCCCTTCCCAAGGGGCAGGTGCGCCTGCTGGATCTGGCCAGCGGAGCAGGCTCCACCGTCGCGGCTCTGTCCGCTCGTCTGGGGGCGTCCCAGAACTGGCTCCTGACCGACAATGATCCGGCATTGCTGGAGGTATCCGGGCAACGGTTCTCGCGGTTTGGACAAGGCGCGGTCGCGTGCCGTCAGGTGGATCTTGCCGGTGACCTCGCCTCGCTTCCCTTCGTGAACGTCGACGGGGTGACGACATCCGCCTTTCTCGATCTGGTGACCCCGCCTTTTCTGGAACAGCTTGTCGGCCTCGTTACCGCGGCACGCCTGCCTTTCCTGGCCAGCCTGACCTATGACGGTCGCGCCTCCTGCACGCCCGCCGATCCGTTCGACGAGGACATTCGCCAAGCCATGAATGCCCATCAGAAGACTGACAAAGGCTTTGGTGCGGCCCTTGGTCCCGATGCGGCGGCCGCGGCAGAAGCGCTGTTTGAAGCCGCCGGTTACCGGGTGGTGTCCGGACCTTCCGACTGGCACACGGACCGGAATGCGCCGGCCTTTCAGCGGGAACTGATTTCCGGCTGGGTCTCCGCCGGGTCGGACATGGGACTGGATCCGGACCGCTTGTCCCACTGGCTGGAGAGGCGGACGGAACAGATCGCGGAAGGCGCGCTCGCGATCGCAGTCGGGCATCGGGACATGGCTGCCATTCCTCGCTGACCTCGGATCAAAGAGCGGATGCGCGCCTGAAGAGCGCTACGAATAAAGTTCTCTCTGTGATTTTATAAGCAAAAATACCGCGATTACGCAGAGGCGCTTCTGTAAGCGCCTCTTTTTGTTATGAAATGTCTGCTATATTAAATATTTTTAATAATCGTTTTAGGTTAATAAATCGCTTTTTAACTTTATCAATAAATTAACCAAGCGTTTTAAGGTAAGTTTATCTATTATTCTCTAGTTAGATCTTACGAGGTGCGCAAACAGCCGGACAAAATCATCAAACCGGCGTAATCGACAGGAAATCACTATGACGACCATTATTCGCGAGCTGTTGGCCAAGCACGGCAGCCTTCCCGTTTCTGTTGACCAGCTGAAAGACACTGATGACCTCTATGAGGCGGGTCTGTCCTCCTTTGCCTCCGTCCAGCTCATGCTGGCGCTCGAGGACGAGTTCGATGTCGAATTCCCAGAAAACCTCCTGAACCGCAAATCGTTCTCTTCCATCGCGGCGATTGCCGAGGCGCTGTCCCAGATCACAGAAGACAAGAAGGTGGCCTGATATGAACAAGGTTGCCGATATCAAGGCCATGAGCCTTGTCGAACGGGCAAAGCGCGCAGCGGTCGTTGCGTCCGAACATGCCGATGATGTCGATCAAAAAGCACGCTTTCCGAAAGAAGCCGTGGAAGCCATGAAAGCCGAAAAGCTCATGGGAATCCAGATTCCGGTGGAGCTTGGCGGAGAAGGCGCTTCGACAGCCGAAATTGCAGAAGTCTGCAGCATTCTCGGCCAGGCCTGTTCAGCGGCAGCCATGACCTTTTCCATGCACCAGATCAAGGCGTCCAGCCTGGTCTCCCATGGGGATGGGGCAAGCTGGCATCGGGACTTCATGGCCCGCATTGCCAGCGAGCAGTTGTTGCTCGGCTCCGCGACGACCGAAGCCGGGATCGGCGGCAACCTGAGAAACTCCATCTGCGCCGTCGAGGTCGAAGGTAACCGTTGCCGGTTGGAAAAGGATGCGACGGTCATATCCTACGGCGAAGAAGCCGATGCCATTCTGGTCACCTCCCGCAGCCACAAGGATGCGGCTCCATCCGATCAGGTGATGACGGTTTTCCTGAAAGGCCAGTATTCGCTGGCAAAGACCCATGACTGGGACACACTGGGCATGCGCGGCACCTGTTCCGACGGTTTCCTGTTCAAGGCCGAAGCGCCGGCGGAACAGATTCTGCCCAAGCCGTTCGCCGAAATCGCGGCCCAGTCCATGCTCGCCAATGCGCATATCCTTTGGAGCGCCGTCTGGTTCGGTATTGCCGCCGATGCCGTCAAGCGGTCTCAGGCCTTCGTCAAGGCGGCCGCCCGGCGCACGCCGGGCGCAACGCCTCCCGGAGCGCTGCGGCTGGCCGAGGTCTCCGGATTGTTGCAGATGGTGAAATCGACTGTCACCGCAGCAATTGCCGAGTTCGACGCCGCCCGCGCCGACGAGAACAAGCTGTCGTCCATGGGCTTCGGTGTGGCGATGAACAACGTCAAGATCTCTTCCTCCCAGACGATCCTGACGATCATCAACCACTGCATGTTGATTTGCGGCATTCTCGGTTACAAGAACGGCACGCCTTTCAGCCTTGGCCGGCACCTGCGGGATGCCCATTCCGCGCAGTTGATGATTTCCAACGACCGCATCCTCGGGAACACGTCGACGATGCTGCTCGTTGGCAAGCAAGACACCAGCCTGTTGGGGTAAGCAAAATGGATATGCAGACTTCACTGCTCGACCGACTGTTTGCAAGCGGCCTTCTGATCGAAACCGGTGTCGATGGTCTTTACGGTCGTTCCGGCAAGTTCGAGGATGTCGTTGCCGCCTTCGAACGGCTGATCGAAACCTTCGGCGGCGAAGACGGCGCCGAGGCGATCCGCTTTCCTCCGGGCATGAACCGGGCCCATTTCGAAGGCTCCGGCTACATGAAGAGCTTTCCGCAGCTTGCCGGCACCGTGCACAGCTTCTGCGGCTGCGAACTCGATCACATGAACCTCCTGCAGTGTATGGCCGAAGGCGGGGACTGGACAAAGGATCAGCAGGCGACCGATATCGTGCTGACGCCTGCGGCCTGCTATCCGCTCTATCCGACGATTGCCAAGCGGGGCCCGCTGCCGGTCGGCGGCGGCCTGTTCGACCTGCAGTCGTACTGCTTCCGCCACGAACCGTCGAAGGATCCGGCCCGGATGCAGCTGTTCCGAATGCGCGAGTATGTCCGCATGGGCACTCCGGCCGAGGTTCAGGATTTCCGCCAGCTCTGGATGGAGCGCGGACAGAAACTGATCGAGACGGTGGGGCTTCCGGTTCATGTGGATGTCGCCAATGATCCGTTCTTCGGCCGCGCCGGCAAGATGTTGGCGAACAACCAGCGTGACCAGAACCTGAAATTCGAACTGCTGATCCCGGTGACCTCGACGGCCAATCAAACCGCGTGCCTGTCGTTCAACTACCATCAGGATCATTTCGGTTCGACCTGGGGTCTGAAGACCGCCGATGGCGAGACCGCGCATACCGCGTGCGTCGGCTTCGGTCTGGAGCGAATCGCGCTGGCGTTGTTTGCCCAGCACGGCCTCGAGACAGCCGACTGGCCGGCGCCGGTGCGCAAGGCGCTCTGGGGCGCGTAATGCGGAAGGACGTCGACATGGAAGCGGTATTTCCGGATATCGATCCGGCTACCTACGTGCGTCATCCCCTGCACGCGATGACGCGCGACTGGCCGGAGACCAACTGCTATCTCGACATCTGGATCGAGGTGCTGGCCGCCTGCGGCATGCCGCCGGAAGCCTGTCTCGGCTTTGCCGTCACCCAGGATTTCGAAGGCGACCAGTTCACCTTCTTCAAGGTGCCCCTGGAAGATCTGGAGGCGCTATTCGGCCTCCGCGTCACAGAGCTTGCGATCTACGACCGCGTCGAGCGCCACGTGGAAGAGCAAATCCGCCGCGGCCGTCTGACCTTGGTGGAAATGGACAGCTATTTTCTGCCGGACACGCAAGGGACCTCCTACAGGAGCCAGCACGGCAAGACCACGGTCGCGATCAACCGGCTCGATGTCGAAGGCCGGACGATGGACTATTTCCACAATCTCGGTCTGCACCGGCTCGAAGGCGAGGATTTCGACGGCATCTTTCATATGAATGCCCCGGAAGGCGCATTGCCTTTTCTGCCCTACACGGAGTTCGTCAAGTTCCCCGAGGACGGTGTCCCGGAGCGGAAACGGATCAGGGAGGCGGCTGTCGAGCTGCTGTCCCGTCATTTGGCGCGGCGACCGCAGGTCAATCCGGTTGCGGCTTTCGCCGGCGTGTTCCCGGAACAGGTCGCTGAGGTTGCCGACCGGCCGTTCGGTTTCTTTCACCTTTACGCGTTCAATACGCTGCGCCAGCTCGGTGCGAATTACGAGCTGTTCTCCGCCCATCTGGACTGGTTGACGGAAGAAGGCGTTGCGGACCTGAGCCAAACCGCCGAAGCCGCCCGGACGATCTCCTCGACCGCCAAGACGGTCCAGTTCCAACTGGCCCGGGCGGTGATGCGCAAGAAGTTCGACAAGCTCGTTCCGGCTTTGCAGCCGGCAGTCGAAGCCTGGGACACCATCATGGACACGCTTGACGCTCAACTCGGCAAGCCTTCGTCGAAGGCTGCCTGAGGATCGGCGCGGCCGGGCGATATCATGGATAGGGGCAAGACGGTTCCTGTCAGGGGGCGCTATAAAAAATGCTGACGGAACAATGGTCTCTTGCCGTGGCGGAGGCCGGAGGGATTGCAGACCCCTCCGGCCTCGCCACTCTCACCGATTGGGTGCCGGCAAAGGTTCCGGGAACGGCGGCGGAAGCCTTGTCGGCTGCCGGCCGCTACGATCCGGAAAATCCTCGGGCCTTGCATGACAAGGACATCTGGTACGTCACCGATTTTGCCGCAGACGTGCCGGGCACGCGGGTTCTGCGTTTCGATGGTCTGGCAACGATCGCCGAGGTCTATCTCAACGGCGAGAAGATCCTGGAAAGCCGGAACATGTTTCTGGGTCACGAGGTTCCCGTCGAGCTTCGCCCGGAAAACCGGCTTGTCCTCTGCTTTCGGGCTCTGCAGCCCGCACTTGACGAAAAAGGGCCCCGTGCCCGCTGGCGGCCACAGCTTGCCACGTCTCAGGGGCTCCGGCTCGTCCGCACCACGCTTCTGGGGCACATGCCCGGCTGGTGCCCGGACGTGCATGCGGTCGGCCCCTATCGCCCGATCTCCCTGATCGACACGTCGACCCCGCGCGTGACGGCCAGGGAGATCGGGGCGCGCCTCGACGGTTCCGGGAACGGCGTTCTCACCGTCTCGGCCGAACTTGGCGGCATCGATGATGCGCCGGTACTGGAATGCTGTGGCATGCAAGCAGACATGGTACACGGCGAGGATGGCCTCTGGTCCGCGACGCTGACCGTTCCTGACGTGAAGCCCTGGATGCCACATACCCACGGCGAACCGGTCCTGCACGCTATCCGCATTCGGTGCGGTGACACGAATCACGACCTGGGACGCACCGGCTTCCGGACGATCGAGGTCGACAGGGGAGCGGACGGCAACGGCTTCGGGCTGGTCGTCAACAGCGTGCCCGTCTTCTGCCGCGGCGCGGTCTGGACCAATGCCGATATCCTGCGGCTGCCGGGTGACCGGGAAAGCTACCGCCCGTGGCTGGAACTGGCGCGCGATGCCGGCATGAACATGCTGCGCATCGGCGGCACCATGACCTACGAGACGCGCGATTTCTTCGAGTTGTGCGACGAACTCGGCATTCTCGTCTGGCTGGACTTCCAGTTCGCCAATTACGATTACCCGGTCAAGGACGAAACCTTCGTCGAAACGGTCGAGGCGGAAGCCCGCTATCAGCTCGAAGTCTCCCAGGGCTGCCCGTCGCTGGCCGTCCTGTGCGGCGGCAGCGAGATTTACCAGCAGGGCGCCATGATGGGCCTGCCCGAGAGCCGCTGGAAGGGGCCGCTGACGGAAGAGATCCTGCCGGCAATCAGCCGCGACCGGCGTCCGGACGTGGCTTATGTGGCAAACTCTCCGTGCGAAGGCGCCTTGCCGTTTTCCCCGAACGCAGGGATTGCCCATTACTATGGCGTCGGCGCCTATCAGCGTCCGCTCGAAGATGCCCGCCGCGCCGATGTCCGCTTCGCGGCCGAATGCCTCGCCTTCTCAAACGTGCCCCAGGCCGAAACCCTTGCCGAACACTTGCCGGTGAAACCCGGCCATGATCCGCGCTGGAAGGCGCGGGTTCCCCGGGACCGGGGCGTCGGTTGGGACTTCGAGGATGTGCGCGATCATTATTTCAGGCAACTCTACGGCCTCGATCCGGCAGCCGTGCGTTACGGAGATCCGGACCGTTACCTCGATCTGTCGCGGGCCGTCACCGGCGAGGTCATGGCTGCGACCTTCGCCGAATGGCGGCGTGAGCGATCCTCCTGCCGAGGCGCGCTTGTCTGGACATTTCAGGATCTTCTGCCGGGCGCAGGTTGGGGGGTCGTCGATGCGACCGGACGTCCAAAGCCGGCTTACTATGCGCTGAAGCGAAGCTTCTCACCGGTTCAGGTAAGCGTGACCGACGAAGGCACGAACGGTCTCAGTGTCCACGTTGTCAACGAGACGGCGGGGTGCAAGCCGCTTGTGTTGACGCTTTCCTGCCTGCGTGACGGCAGAGTGCCTGTCGTTTCCGGGCGCAGAGAACTCGAGCTCCCGCCGCGCGAAGCGCAGGAGATCGCCGCAACCGATCTGTTCGGCGCTTTCTTCGACGTAACCTATGCCTACCGTTTCGGCCCGCCCTCTCACGATGTCACTGTGGCCCGCCTTATCGACCCGGCAACGGAGGAAGTTCTTTCCGAAGCCTTCCATTTTCCGTCGGGTTACCCGCAGGTGCGCCGGCCGCTGGAGATCGAGGGGGATCTGGAAGCAGCCGGCGATGGCAGCTGGATACTGCGTCTTAAGACGACGGGGTTCGCCCAGTCGGTGCATCTCGATGTCCCGGGATTTTCGATTTCCGACGACTGGTTCCACCTGGCGCCGGGAGCCGAAAAAAGGATTATGCTGACCCTCTCGGCCGGCACGGATCCGGAGACTCAGCCGGCCGTCCAGGTTACAGCGCTGAACGGGCTGGCCGCGAAGATTTAAAGGCGGCTCGCTCTATTCGGCTGCCTGAGACTGGAGCGGCTGCGTGTCGTTCCAGCGCGGATCGAGTAGAACGCTTTCCAGAAGGTTAAGCAGACTCAGCTGGGAGTCTTCCGGCGTCAGATTATGGTCAGCATTGGGAATGAGGGTCTGCGTCACGTTCGAATAGACCTTTAGCCCGGCAAAATCGGCGCCGAAGTAAGTGGCGAGTTCATCAAGGCTGCCGTCGTTCTCGCTATTCACGATGTAGATCGGGACCGACCTTTTCGCATGGGTTTCGAAAATTCCGAGGCAAGCACGTCTGTTTCGGCCTGTTTCGGTGAGGTTCCCGAGATAGGGCGCAAGTTTGTGGGCAATGCGGTCGTTGACATGAGACAGGATGTGTCTGCCCGCACTGACCACATCGACCTGGCCGGTTACCAGGCGTTTCAGGGTCGACAGACTTCGCGCGCGATGCCGGTATTCCTCCATTGGACGGGCGCCGCTCACGAGGGCCTCATCGATGTTGTAATTTGATTTCTCGATCAGCGTTAGCTGATTAATCAGCATCATGCCGCGAATACGCGGATCGCTATGGGCATAATGGAAAGAAGCCCAGGCACCGAGGCAGCGCCCGACCAGAAAGATCGGATTGGGCAGAGTATCAGTCAGGTAATCGGTAGCGATCTTCAGATCGTAGCTTTGGCCGGAGGTGTAGAGGATCCGGTCCGGTTCGCCTTCCGTCGGAGGCGTTTCACCGATGTTTGCGAAGTCGAAACGAAAGGACGGGATTCCCCTTTCGGCGAGGTAGCGCGCTGCGCGGACCCATATTCTGCCCCAGCCGACGGTATGATTGTAAGCGGCATTGAGGAAAACGGCCACTGGCGCGGTCGTTTCGCCCTTCGGACGGCAAAGTACGCCAAAATATCGGTTGTCGGGTCCGAAAGTGACGGGTTGCTCGGTGAAGCCCTGTCCATCCAGGATGACGGGTCCGGCATCCGTCCGGGCCGGTGTAATATCCGATCCTTCCTGGGGGGCGAAATGCGTTTGACTCCAGGAGATGACATCCGCGATCAGCTGGTCCGATATGATCGAGGTCGCGGGTGTGGCCATGAGTTCGGCATAGCCTTTGAAAACCCTCCGTTCGACCTTGCACCCTTTGGCTTCGATCTGATCGGCCATTTCCATATCGTTGCTATCCCCGGTTCGCATCAGAACCAGGCAGCGGGGAGTCGATGTGAGTTCCAATTTTCCGATGTTTACGGACTTGAGGTCCGCCTGCAGTTTTTCGGTCATCTTGAAACCCGAAAAACCCGTATCACTCTTTTTGCCCGACAAGGCGATACCGAGACCTTCATCGGTCATCTGTGCGTGGAGTTGCAACTCACGTATGTAGCGGCGGCCACTGAAAACCGGGTCGGCCAGAATGACGCCTTCGACATTACCAAGTGCCTGGCTCGCCATGAGGGCGATGGTCGAGCCGATGTTCAGTCCAAAGAAAAGAACACGCCGGCAACCGGAGACTTCCTGAAGCCGCTTCGCGGCGTCGACCGCAGTTTGCACCCAACCGTCCAGCCCGCTATCCGGTTCCGGATCCAGCATGTTGCAGGTTCCAGGATAATCGATGCGAAGCACCGGAAATCCCGCTGCCGCGAGTTCATCGGCCAGTATGCGCAAGAACTTGCGACTGCACAGTTCGGCAAAACCCCAGGCTCCGCACATCACGTAGCCTGTATCGCCGAAGGACGGATGGTAAAGGGCGAAGTTGTCTCCGAGGGAAACCGGAATAGCGGCCGAACGGGGCATGGTGGTCGAATACCTTTCTTATTCCATTCCTGTGATTGGTTCGGCGGGTTTCAGCCCGCCGGTTGCGGAGTCCTGAGCAGGCGGGCGACAGTGATCGCGATTCCGGCGACACGTTCCGGAAGCGCCCTTCTCAGACTGGTAGACAGGCTGTCGATGTCGTCGTTGGGGATTGCTCTCAAAAGCCGCAACGCAAGCAGATAGACGAGGGCGCCCGCCGGAACCGCAATGCAGAGACCGGCAAGTTCAGGCATCGTCAGAAGCAGGCCGTATGCGGTACCTGCACTGAGGGCGGCCGCGAATCCGATGCGCGCAAGGCTGGACAGCGGTGCCGGGAGCCTCAGAACGGTCTGAGCGTGTCGCAGGAGCCAGGCCAGAGTGACGATGTTGACGCCGGCGCGAACCCATGCGGCGCCTTCACCGCCGAAGAAGGGGGTGACCGCGAGGTTGAGCGCGATCAGGATGACGGCTGAGATCGCGGTGGCATTCAGCATGGTCTGATCTTTTTCGCGTGCCTGGATCGCGGCCAGAGGGATCATGGACAGTGCCTGGGTAAATGTGAACAGGGTCAGCACCAGCGACATGTTGATCGCGGGAGTGAACTCGCTGCCGAACATAAGGGGCAGAAGCACTGGCATGATCGCCGCGCCGCCGAAACAGGCGGGCATCAGGATCAGGCTCATCCAGCGCAGGGCGCGTTGGTAACTGAGCGCGAATTGCGCGTTATTCTCGGTGTCGTGCAGCCGGCCGAAGCCGGGTGTGAGCCCGGCAAGCATGTACATGGAAAACTGGACAATAAGACTGTTGAAGGTCATGCCGGCGGCGAAATAGCCAACCTCGGTGATGGTGAAGAACCAGCCGATGAAGAGGAACTCGATCCGGGTGCGGACGAAGACGTTAAGTGCGCCGGCGATCCAGGTGTTCCGGCCGTAGCGTCGCATCTGGTCCGTCACGACATTGTTCTTTGGATCGGACTTGACCGCCAGATAGCCGAAGAGAGCCAGGCCTTGTGGCAGGTGCCGAACCAGGTAGCCGAGCATCGCGCCGGGAGCCCCGAAGAAGTAGGCGCCGGCGGCGATGACCGGAAGCTGAAGAAGACAGCCCAGGGCGGTAAGACGTGCGATCTCGGGAAACCGGTTGAGACCGCGGGCGGCGCCGATGGCAAGATTACCGTTGGCATAGACCAGAAAGATGATCGCAGTCACGCCCCACAGCAGTCCGGCTTCGGAGCTCTCCGTCAGTCCGGCCCAGACGGCGTAGAGCAGGAAACCGACGAACACGGTGATCATCGGCCATAGGAACCGAGGATAAAGGGCTCTAGTCAGGCCGCCGACGGAAGCGTCGGAATTGCTGTCCCGTGCAATGTAACGCAGTAGAATGGAAGGTATTCCGCGATCTGCAAGCGCGGTCGCGGAAAAGACCAGCCACAGGGCGAAGGCCGTCGATCCGGTGCCGTCTGCCCCCAGGAGGCGTGCGATCAGGACCGTACTGAATAGCCCGGCCACCAGCGAACCCATTCCGGCCACCGTGTTGATGATGCTGGAACTGATCAGACTTTGCATGGGGTGACAATACCTTCATGCGATGACCAGGCGGTCACCGGTACCAATACGATTACAAGACGTGTCCGGCTTCCGGGCGTAAGGGGCGCTTTTCCGGACGGGAGCGCCCGCAGTGTGCGATCTTTATCAGAAACAGATTTGCGAAACCCTAATTGCCCATGGGTCCTGCCTTTTTGCCCGGGTTATCAGAGACGTCTTTTCGGAGTGTTTTCTCCCATCTCCGGCACAAAGGGCACGCTTGTCAAAATTCGCAGGACGTTTAGCAAAAAATTCAAGGTTTCGGCATTTATTCTGGCCGAGGTCCGCTGCCCGGATCCCTTAGCGGTTTCAGGGTGTTTAAGAACGTACCCGGAAGGACAAATCATGGATTTCATCACGCCCGGAGCGGTCCGGAAACCGCCCCTGTGGAAGCGGGCGCGGCATTTGTTCTGGCGGCTGATTTCCGTGCTTCCCGACCGGCCTTATCTCGCGATCAAATATGCGACCATCGTCGGCCGTTTTCCCGATCTGAAGCATGCCCGGCGCTTTACCGAAAAGCTTCAGGTTCGCAAGATCGAAGACCGCAATCCGCTGTATCCGACTTTGGTCGACAAGGTCGACGTCAAGCCGTACGTCGCCGAACGCGCGGGTCAGGAACATGTGGTTCCCACTTATTGGGTCGGGACGAACCTGGAAGAGGTCGAGTGGGACTCCATTCCACTGCCGGTCGTCGTGAAACCGACCCATGCGAGCGCACACGGCTTTTTCCTTCGCACGTCGTCGGACATCGAAAAGCTCATGGCCCTCCGGCCCGAAGAAGACTGGTTGGCTCTACGCCACGATCGCGTCAACCGGGAATGGGCCTACAAGAATCTGACGCCCCGGATCATCATCGAAAAAATGTTGGAGGACGGCGACCGGCCGCTGACCGATTACCGGCTGTTCGCTTTCAACGGCGAGGTCGTCCACATCGAGCTGCGTTTGCGGAAGGACGAGGGTATTTACGAGTACACGTATTCGCCCGACTGGAAACGTCTTCCTGTACGCACGGGGGATTATCTCTATTCCACGGAAGAGGCACCGAAGCCGTCCAGGCTGGAAGAAATGCTGGAAGTGGCGCGCAAGCTCAGCAGTGGCATAAGCTTCATGCGGGTCGATCTCTACGCTTCCGACGACTGGGTCTGTCTGGGGGAGATGACGCTCTATCCCGCCGGCGGGTTTGAAACCTATCAACCTGAGGACTACGACCTTTTCCTGGGGAGTGAATGGGAGCGCTGTAACAAATGACGCCGTCGAAGCGAATGCCGCAGCTTTGCGGACCATGTCTCCAATGAAGATTTTCAATCTCACGACGCGTCCCTTCTTTCCGGAGACGCGGAAAGTCAGCACGCACTTCATTGCAGAAGAATTGGCCGCAGCCGGACACAGCGTGCATGTGGTTACGGTTGGTATGAGCTATTTGACGTTGTTGAAAGACAAGGCCCTGTTCAAACAGCTGACCCCCGACCGCAAGAACAGGTTTGTGGAAACGCAACCGGGTCTGAATGTTTCAGCCTATGCCCCGGTCCTGCATCCTTTCAGTTCCGCAAGACCGCTCCTGAACGCACTGAACAGGCCGTTCTTCAAGCTCTATGGGGGCTTTATTCCCCACTATTGGAAAGAGCCTCTGGCCGAAGCAGAGCTCGTTATTTTCGAGCCCGGAAGCGACTTGTGTTTTTACGATGCCATCAAGCGCTTCAATCCGAATGCTACAGTCATCTATATTCAGAGAGACTGGCTGCCTTCTATCGGTGCGGCTCCGATATTGCGTGAAGTCGAGCAGCGAATGTTCGAAACACTGGATCTCGTGATTTCGCCATCCTCATGGATCTTGTCATCGGTCCCCGCGAACTGCCGAACCGAAATTGTTCCTCAGGCGATCAACAAGGATCTGTTCGACGCTGATGTCGCATCGCCCTTTCCAGCCGGAACGCGGAATGCGCTTTCCGTCGGAAATATGCTGTTCGATGAAGGTGCCGTACGGGCCATGGCGCAGGCGGCACCCGATGTGACGTATCATGTCTTCGGGGCCAGGTTTTCGGAGGCGGTGCCCGCGAATGTCATCGACTACGGAGAACGGCCCTTTACCGAACTTATTCCCTACATGAAGCATGCAGATTTCGGTATTGCGCCATACAAGATGACCGGGGACGATGTCTATTTGGCCGAAACCAGCCTCAAGTTTCAGCAATATGCCTATTGCGGACTGCCCGTGCTGGCGCCTGATCTCATTCCGGACCTGCGCGGCAACCTGATTGGTTATTCACTCGATGACGAGCAGGACTGGAAGGGAAAAATAGAGACGGCGCTTGCGATGGGGCGGAACGAGAAGTTCAGGGAAGGGATCCTGAGCTGGGGGGAAGTTGCCGGAAAAATCGTGACGCTGGCCAAGAGTGCAAAAGCAGACCAGGCCGGACATTGAGAGCAGGCTGCTCGAATTATTTGCGCGCGGGACAGGCCGGCATTTCAAGACCGTCGTCGCGGATATAAGGCTCCAGCACCTTCAGCTGCGGTTTGTCGACACCTTCTTTGGGCTGCAGGGAAAGCGGATAGTCACCCCACCACGGTCCCGCCGCCCAGGCGCTCCAGCCGATCCAGGTGTCGCCTTGGGAATTGATGTAGTCGGCGATCCGGGCGAGACCGTCCAGGCAGTCAGGCGAGCCGGTGCCGCCGAATTCGCCGAGGAAGCCCGCATAGCCGTACTGACGGAACCAGCCTGATACGCCTTCGAGTGCTTTGATCGCATCCTGGACGCGTGGACAGGTCTGGTGCGTTCCTGAATAGTCGGTGTCCATGTACTGGTGAATGTCGAACACGAACCTGTTTTGGGGATCGCGGACATTCCGCAAGACTTCCGCGTTTGACCCGCCGGGTTGCCGATCGAACCAGTGCGATGCGCCGGTCCAGATCGTTCCGGGTACCATGACAAGATTGTCGGCACCGGCCTTTCGAATGGCTGCGATCCCGGCGTTGATCGCCTCCAGCCATGTTGCGGCGGTAATTCCTGCCGGTTCATTCATCAGAAGGTAAACGACGTCCGCTCGCCCTGCAAAATGGGGCGCCAGACGAGCCCAGAAATTGGCGAAAGCCGCCGCGGTGACATCGCCCTCTCCGAGCTTTATCTGGTTGTAGCCCGCATAGTTGTGCGGATCGAGGATGGTGGTCAATCCGCGCGAGGACGCTTGGTCGACGGTTTCCTTGATCCGGTTGAGCTCATCCTCGTTGAGCGGGCCATTCAGCTTTGGCTGCAACCGTTCCCATTTGAAAGGCAATCGAATGACATTCATGCCCTTTTGAGCGAAATACAGAACGGTCTTGTCCGAGGGATAGATATAGTTCGTGCCGTACTTGCCAGATGCTGATCCGAACTCGGCCCCGGCAAGGTTTATGCCGCGCAAGCAAGGGGCCGCCTGCACCGGCGTAGCGGCGAGAACGGCACACAGAAGAGCCCACGACCTCAACCGTTTCCCCGCATTTCGATCCGTCATGATCATGAAGCTCCGGTCCATTAACACATTCGATACTCTAATTGAAATTAGGCTTCTCTTTTAAAGGCGAGGCAAGGGGTCTTTTAATTCAAGGCGCTATTATTCCAACCGTTCGTTCGACGGTCCTCTTTTTTAGTGAGGGCCGGCACCAGGGAAGTTCCGTCCATGAATGCCAGCCCTCCCGTCAGAGACCAGGGGAAATCTGCTGAACCCGTGCAGGGGTTTACGAATGTCCACTTGCTGCATGTGGTCCGCCAGTACGCGCCGATGGTTGGCGGATTGGAGGATTTCGTCCGTAATCTCGTCGCCCGGCAGAAAGGCCGGTTTGCCTCCGTACGGGTATTGACGCTCGATCGACTGTTCACCCATCCGGACCAGCTCCTGCCGGAAGACGTCATCATCGACGGAATCCCGGTTCGCCGGATCCCCTATTACGGCAGCAGCCGTTATCCGGTTGCACCGGCCGTATTTTCAAATCTTGGGCAGGCGGATCTGATCCATGTGCACGCGGTCGATTTCTTCTTCGACGCTTTGGCACTGACAAAGCCGCTTCACCGCCGGAAGCTGGTGGCGACCACCCACGGCGGGTTTTTTCACACCGAACAGAGCCTTGGCTTCAAGACGGTCTGGCTCAACACGATGACCCGTTTGTCTTCCCGTCTTTACGACGGGATCGCCTGTTGCTCGAATAATGATCTGGAGATGTTCCACAAACTGGCGCCGACCAAGGCACGACTGATCGAAAACGGCGTCGACCTGTCGAAATTTCATGATGCCGCGGCACCCATGCCTGTAAAACGGCTCGTCAGCATTGGGCGGTTTTCGGCCAACAAACGCCTCGACCGGACCCTGGACGCGCTGCAGTCTCTGGTTCGCAGCGATCCGGCATGGCAACTCGACATCATCGGTTCTCCATCCGATCTGTCGGTGGCTGACCTTGAGGAATTGACGGCGGCACGGGATCTCAAAAGCCATGTGCATCTTCATCTTGGCCTGTCCGATACGGCGGTTTGCGATGTCCTGTCCAGAAGCAGCATCTTCGTCAGCGCTTCAGAATACGAGGGCTTCGGGATTGCCATGATCGAAGCCCTGAGTGCCGGGCTTATTCCGGTCGTTCAGCCGAACACGGCATTCAGGGCGCTTGCCGAACGTCATCCGATGGTGCATCTGGCCGATTTTGCCGATCCGGAACAGGCCGCGGGCACGATTTCCCACGTCATGGCCGAACTGGTTCGCGCACCCGCCTTGAGAAGGTCAGCGGTTGTCTCCGCTGAGCAACATGCATGGTCGACGACGATCGGGCATTATGACGAGCTTTACATGGATGCTCTGCGTTCTTGAGACGTAATGCCGGCTCTGCTTTCGGATTGATCGTTTCGTGCAATATCCGCAGCACCGGCGCAAAACCAGAACAGGGCGGCAAGCTTAATCGAATATATCGAGTTCGAAACGACAAGCAGCAGGCATATAAAAACGGTCGCGAGGGCTTTGAATTTTCCAGCGTCCTCACTGTGTGATGAGGCAAATATGTAAAGCGCCCATAAAAACGCAGCCCCGACAACGCCGATCTGGCTGAAGGAATAGGCATAGCCGTTGTCATCGACGAATGGCAGATCCAGGGCTATTCCCAAATACGCCTGCCAATCCAACTTGGCCATGATCATAGCGGAACTCAGGACACGTCCTGGCAGGTTGTCTTCCCAATGGACCTGGTTGGTCCAGCCGCCATAGAGAATGAGCAGAAGAGCTACGAGAAAGGGCGCAAGCCACAAGACAGCGCGCGGCAGGGCGCGATGAACGAGTCCGACGGCAAAAAAGGCGAAGGTGACGAACAGCCCAAAACGAGCGTCGCCCAGAATAATGACCGTAAAGCCGAGAACGAACAACAGCCACCGCCAGGCCATATCCCGACGAAAGAAGGCCCAGAGACAGAGAAAGGCGCCATAGTTGCCCATGGTCACCGGTTCCAGAAACACGGAGGAGGCGCGGATGTTGCCGAGAAACGGTAAGAAATTACGGCCGCCAATCCGGGTGCTGGAGATGAACAAATTGGAGCCTTCAACGAAGTTGGAATCCGCTGTCAGGGTCCCGCGGGCGACGTAATACTCGAAGATATTCACGAAAGACGTGAAGAGATCGAGGAATAGAAATTCGAACAAACCGACCGCCAGCACGAGGTAGGCACTCAGGAAGACAACCCTGTCGGCGTCCTCGATGCGTTCGACCTTGCGTCCCAGGGAATAAAAAACCAATGGAATCAGTATGTCACGGATCGCCTTCAAATCGAGTTCTGGCCGAAGGGACAAAATGAATGCCATGTAACTGAGATAAAGCGTAAGTACGACGTATAAGCTTGCTCTCCGGTCCAGCGCCAGAAGCAGACCTACGGAAATAAGGACCATTTCAGACAGCATCACATGACTGTCCCGGATCCCCATGATGTTCGTGTTGACGAACGCAAGCATGAAATTGAACGTCATCGTGCCGAGGATGACGGCAGTCACAAGCGTCAGCCAGACAGTGTACTTGTTGCCGGGATCGGAGGAGACGTCGCCGGCGGGCCAGGAAGCTTCAAGCGGACGAGAGTACGACATTGCCGATTACCCGGTCGTGCCATGGTTCCAGATAAGCCAGCGTGCGATCCAGATCCCGGAAATTGGTCTCGCCGATTTCGCTAACCAGAACGATGCCGTCGCAATGCTTCAAAAGGACCGGAAGGATCGGACTTTCGCTCGCCGGGCCGCAGTCTATGATCAGAAAATCCTCCGCGCCTTCGGCGATCGATGCACAAGAGGCGTATCTGCGATGAGCGTCGATCCGTTCAACGGAAAGGTAGTTTGAGAGCCGGCCGCTATCCTGCTCCTGCCTGGCCGTGGCGAGATGGCCGCCAGAGGCATAGTCCCCGGCAGCTACCGCCACTTTTGCCAGAAGCTCCACTTTCGAATTGTGTTTCCCTTTTTTTCCGGCTTTCCGGAATGTCAGCGGCCTGGTGCTCCTGGCTTTGCTTCTGGATCCGTATCCATGGGCCAAGAGAACGTATTCCCCCATTTCGTTAAGCTGCAACGCGATCTGGCGCGTGAGAGACCTGATGTCGAGGTCATTGTTTGTCGAGAGCACAAGAATGGTAGTCGGACGGGCGTCCTCAAATGTTTGCCGCAGACTATAAGCGACTCGCGTCAGGGCCAAGCTGCGTGCCGTTTCATCGTTGGCCGCTCGCCGGGAAAGCCACGGGACCAGCTTGGCGAGACTGTCGAGTGAACCCGGATGATCGGTTGGAACCAGCGAAAGCACCGGGACGCCGGTTCTTGTGGCGAGTTCGCGCTCGGATGTGACCTTGCCGCTCAACAGTGCCAGGCCGACGATAACCGACGCGGCCACCGCAAAGCCGAAGGCCCCCGCGGCAACAAGCACAATAATCTTTCGAGGCCCGCTCGGTGCCGTTGGCACCTGGGCTTCGGAGAGCACCTGTGAACCGTCGTTATCGATTTTGGGCTGCTCTTCCAGTTCCTTCGAGCGTTGGAGAAAGGCTTCATAGATCGCTCGGCTGGCATCTGCCTCGCTTTGTAACTGCCTCAGTTCGATCAAGGCTTTGCCCTGAACAGAGTTTTCGGACTGCAGCGCTTGAGATTGCTGTTCCAGAGCTGTGAGTGTGCCTTTAGCCTGTTCGTAGGTGTTTTTCAGTGCCCTCTTTAAACGTTGCAGTTCGTTCTGGATCTGAAGCTGTGTATTGGCGAGTTGTGAACTCAATTCCTTGAGCTTGGGATGGTTGGCGCCAAGCGTTGTGGCAGCTTCCGCCCTCTGCTGCGCTATCCGCGAATGCTCAAGCCGGAGTGAGCTGAGGACCGTGCTTTCGCCTGTTTGCGGAACCAAACCGCCCTCCACATCTGCAGCTGTCATCGGTTCGGCGAGAAGATAAGCGGTCTTTGCCTTTTCAAGCTCCAACTTGGCTTGAGCGATCTGGGTGTTAAGCGCCTGAATTTGCTGGTCCACCACCAGCCCGCCGGCACCTGTGCTGATCAGCCCGTGTTTCGCTTTATAGGTCTCGACGGCCGTTTCTGCCTTGTCGAGGCGGGCGCGTAATTCGGAGGCTTGCTTGCTGAAGGATGAACCGGCTCTCGCCAAGGTTTCGTTGCGCGAAAGGAGGGTCTGGGCGATATAGGAGTTGGCGGTTTCGTTCGCGATGTGGGCCGCCAGGTTTGGCGAAGGGGTGCTGGCGCGGATCTGGAAAACGAACGACCCGGAAATGCGGGTAACCTGAATCATCTCCCGCAGCGCCACGATGATCGCAGCCCGTTTTTCAGTTTGGCTTTGCATGCTCGCCGGCTTGCCGAGAAGACCGCTCAGCAGTCCGGTTTGATTGAAGATCGGGTTGTCATCGAGATTGAGCTTGTTGGCGACATCATTGAGCACTGCGGCTGATAGGATGACATAGGCCTGACTGTCGATCTGGAGCGTTTGAATTGCAGGAGCAGGGCCTGTGCCGTTTTGTTGCATGGCCTGAATTTGCAGACCCTGCGGCTCGACCAGCAGCGTTGCCGTAGAGCGATAAACCGGCGTTTTCAAGACGACATAGATCAGCGCAAGCGCCATGAAAACAGCGGGCGTCACGATGAGCCATATCAGGTGTCTGCGCAAAAGACCCGGTAGTTGGGAAATTTCAATCATTCCGCGGCACTCCTGCACTCCATGACAATCGACGACGTAAGGGCCCTGGGCAGAGCAGACTGGAACGAAACATTGCCTTGACCCAAGCTGGGGGTGTCAGGAGGTAGCGATCGCGACGCGCAGGCCCGCGCGCAGAAAGCGGAACACCTGCGAAGATGAACAAACATGATTAACAGTTTGCAAATCCTGCCTGGAGGCGACATTTGCGCTTTTTATCAACCATCTAAATTGACCGGAAAGCAGGTATTTCTCAAAGGTGGAGAATTTTTAACGTGTATATTTGGTAAAGTTAATATTATCGTCATGTATAGGTTAGGTTACGGTTAACCTAATAAAGATCGAACAAGCAAAGTTTATTCAGTTTTTACAAAAAGGGCCTATATTACCCTCCGTAAAACGGCCTATCCGAATTCGGAATAATAATCGTTAAGGGTCTGAGCAATCCGATGCTGGCACGAAATCAGGACATCGACTTCATACGGGAGATCGATACGGCGGAAATCGGTCCGCTGAGTATATTGCGCATGGAGCGGGGCGAGGCGATCGATCTGGTCCGAACCGCGGTCCTTTCGCGTCAGCGCCTGGACATCGCCATCTGCAATGCCCACACGATCCTCTCCGCCCTCGATGACCCCGCTTATGCGGAAACCCTCCAGTCACTGACGCTGTTCAATGACGGGCTGGGCACGGAACTGGCCAGCAAGATCATTCACGGCAAGGGCTTTCCCGACAACCTCAACGGCACCGACCTTGTTCCCGCGATCCTGAAGGAAATCGGTGTTCCTTTGCGGATCTATCTGCTCGGCGCGGCCGAGGAACAGGTCCGGGCCGCCAGGGCGCATATAGCCGAAACCTATCCGCACCATTCGATCGTCGGGTTCCGAAACGGCTATTTCGACCTTGGCGATGTGGAAGAGATCTGCGAGACGGTGAAAGCGGCCAGCCCGGATCTTCTCCTGGTGGGCATGGGCAATCCCCGGCAGGAACGCTTCATTGCGCAGCATGCGGATCGGACGGGAGCCACCGTCGCGATTGGCGTCGGCGCTCTGTTCGACTTCATGTCCGGCACCGTTATCCGGGCGCCTAAACCGATCCAGAACATCGGTCTGGAGTGGCTGTTCCGCCTCCTGCAGGAGCCGCGCCGGCTTTCCAAACGGTATCTGATCGGGATTCCCAGGTTTTTCTACAAGATCCACGCGCTGAAACGATCCGGCAAGGCTTCCTCAAGCTCTAAGTGACGGTCTGCGCGACCAGGCGCAGGACGTCCTCCCTATCCCGACATGTCTGCGTATCTGAAGGAGCCGGCCGGTCGATCATGATCACCGAGACCCCGAGACGCCTGGCCGCCTCGATCTTGGCATGCGACCGGCTGCCGCCGCTGTTTTTCGATACCAGACGGGTGATCCGATATGTGCGCAGGAGATCTTCCTCCGCCTCCACGGATTGTGCGGGCCGGCTCAGCTCCAGATGCCAGTGAGCGGGAAGCGAAACCTCCGGCGGCTCGATCATCCGCGCCACCGCAAACAGATCCGTTCGATGAGTGAAGGCCGCAATTTCCTTGCGGCCGATTGCCAGAAAGACGCGCGCCTCGGCCGGGAGCCTTTCGGCAGCCTCCGCGAGGCTCGAAACGCGTTGCCATCGGTCGCCTGTTTGCCGAAGCCATTCCGGTCGTTCGAACCGGATCAGCGGCACGCCCCTGTCCTTTGCGGCTTCCACGGCGTTGCGGCTTATGCGGTCCGCAAAGGGATGGGTGGCGTCGATGACGAGCGTCACCTGTTCCTCCTCGATGAACGCGGCGAGACCTGCCGCACCACCGAAGCCGCCGGTTCTCGCCGGAATGCCGGGATCGGAAATATCCGACACCGCGCCGGCAAATGACGCCGTCAGCCGGACATCAGGAAACCGTTCGGCGAGCGTCCGCGCCAGTTGTCTGGCCTCGGCCGTTCCCGCAAGGATGAGGACATGGTGTCTCTCAGTCATCCCAGCCAGTCTCTCCGGTTACATGGCCCTCGCGGTCGACGATCAGAACTTCCACTTCCACAGGCGCGCCGCGCAGGATCTCCAGGACGGCGGCCTTTGTCCTGCGCGCCAATGGCGTGCTGAGGTCGATCCCGCTTTCCAGGGACTGGTCCAGCACCTCCTTGGCCGTGTTCGCGTGGAGCGCGGCATCGCGTAGCGCCTGCGGTGCGCCCTGGTCCGCGAGCAGGTCCGCCAGGAAGGCGAAATCGACCCGGCTGCGGGCCGAATGCAGGTCAAGCGCGCCTTGCGCCAGCTTGGTGAACTTGGCAAAGCCCCCGGCCAGTGTCAGGCGGGGGACGGGATGGGCGCGCAGGTATTTCAACAGACCGCCGGCAAAGTCGCCCATGTCGAGATAGGCGGTCTCATCCAGCTCGTAGCGGGCCCGCACTGCTCCTTCCGAGGTGGAACCGGTCGCACCGACCACATGGGTCATGCCCGTCGCGCGGGCGACATCGATGCCTCTGTGTATCGAGGCGATCCATGCAGCACAGGAAAACGGTCGCACGATCCCGGTGGTACCGAGGACGGAGAGGCCGCCGACAATGCCGAGCCGGCCGTTCAGGGTCTTTTTCGCCAGTTCCTCACCGTTCTCGATGGAGATCTCGATCTCCACGTCTCCTGCAAGACCGGTCTGTGCCGAGACTTCCGCGATCGCCTGGCGCATCATCTCCCGCGGTACCGGATTGATCGCCGGTTCTCCGGGCGGGATCGGCAGGCCGGGCCGGGTGACGGTGCCGACCCCTTCGCCGGCCTTGAACACAAGGCCGCTTCCCGCTGGCAAGCACCGGACCGTTGCGCTGACAAGGGCGCCGTGGGTGACGTCCGGATCGTCACCCGCATCCTTGATGATTGCGGCAGTGGCGGACCCGTTGTCCAGATCATGACGGGCAAGCGCGAAAGCTGTGCTGCCGCCCCTGGGGAGAGAAATATCCACAGGGTCGGGAAAATCGCCTGTGGCAAGGGCGGTAAAGGCCGCCTTGGCAGCTCCCGTGGCACAGGCGCCCGTCGTCCAGCCGCGTCTGAGGTGTTGAGGATCGGCTCCGCTCATGGCTGCCTTTATAACGTGAAATTCGGCTGTGGCACCGGTGATTTGCAGCCCATGTCGCATCCGCGCGCATTCAGGTTGCCATAGCGCTTGGCGTTCCCGGCAAGGCCGGATAGAACGGGATCATGTCGACGGAAACAGAAATCGCGAACCTTCCTGGAAAACTGCCGGCTTTCGAACCGGGTTGGGTCTGGCTGGCGGGCGCTGGGCCGGGGGATCCGGGCCTTTTGACTTTGCATGCCCTGAACGGCCTCAGGCAGGCGGATGTGATCGTCTATGACGCGCTGGTCGATGAGAGTATCCTGTCCTGGGCACGGCCCGAGGCGCACCGGGAATACGCCGGCAAGCGTGGCGGCAAACCCAGTCCGAAGCAGCGCGACATCACCTTGAAGCTGATCGACTATGCGAAGGCGGGAAAGAGGGTGCTGCGCCTGAAGGGCGGCGATCCTTTCGTTTTCGGCCGGGGCGGCGAGGAAGCGCTCGGCCTTGTCGGCGCCGGTATCCCGTTCCGGATCATTCCGGGCATCACCGCGGGCATCGGCGGTCTGGCCTATGCCGGCATTCCGGCGACCCACCGCGACACCAATCAGGCGGTGACCTTTCTGACCGGTCACGACCAGACCGGACTGACGCCGGATGCAATCAACTGGGAAGGCATCGCCAAGGGCTCTCCGGTAATCGTCATGTACATGGCGATGAAGCATCTGGAAACCATAGCCGGCAAACTGATAACCGGTGGACGGTCTGTGGACGAGCCTGTGGGTATTGTGTGCAATGCGTCCCTTACGGGCCAACAGGTTCTGGAGACGACGCTCGGGCGCTGTGCCACGGATGCGGCGGCGGCAAATCTGGAGCCGCCGGCGGTCGTCTGTGTCGGGGAGGTGGTGCGTCTGCGGGCCGGGCTCGACTGGATGGGCGCCCTGTCCGGCCGTCTTCTGGAGGCTGATCCGCTCGGCCTGTCGGAGGCTCGGACCTCCGACGCCGGTTGATGATCACGGATGGCAGGCGCTAATCCAAGAGGCCTCCTGATCGCCGCGCCCCAGTCGGGGGCGGGCAAGACGACGGTGACGCTCGCGCTGCTACGGGCGCTGAAGAACGCCGGCCGTAAAATCGTCTCCGCCAAGTCGGGGCCGGATTACATCGATCCCAAATTCCACGAGGCGGCAAGCGGCCGGCCCTGTATCAATCTCGATGCCTGGGCGATGACGCCGGAGACGGTCCGCGCGCTTGGGCGTTCTCACGCGGAAGCTGCCGATCTCCTGATCGTTGAAGGTGCCATGGGGCTTTTCGACGGAGCGGCCAGCGGCAAGGGATCTGCGGCGGATCTCGCAGGCCACCTCGGCGTGCCGGTCGTCCTCGTGATCGATTGCGGCAAACAGGCCCAATCGGTCGCGGCTCTGGTCAACGGCTTCCGGACGTTCCGGGAGGACGTGACGGTCGCCGGGGTGATCCTCAACAAGGTGGGCAGTCCGCGCCACGAAAAGATGCTGCGCGATGCCCTGGCCCCGCTCGGCGTGTCCGTGCTCGGAGCCCTTCCGAGGATGGACGATCTGGTTCTGCCGGAACGCCACCTGGGTCTGGTGCAGGCGCAAGAACATGGCGATCTCGATTGCTTCCTGGAACAGGCTGCGGCCCTGTGCGCGGAGCGGATCGATCTCGAGCGCTTCGTCGAACTGGCCGCACCGCTCACACGGCCTCAAGAACCCGCTGCGCTCCTGCCGCCGCTTGGCCAGCGGATCGCGGTTGCCCGCGATGTCGCCTTTGCCTTTTCCTATCCCCATGTGCTGGAGGGTTGGCGCAAGGCCGGGGCGAACGTGCGTTTCTTTTCGCCGCTTGCCGACGAGACGCCCGATCCTGACGCCGATGCCATCTTCCTGCCCGGCGGCTACCCGGAACTGCATGCAGGCGCCCTTGCCGCGGCCGGCAGTTTCCGAGAAGCCATGCGGGAGGCCGCCGCACGCGGGACGCTGATCTATGGCGAGTGCGGCGGTTATATGGCCCTGGGCGAGGGGCTTGTCGATGCGCAGGGCGCGCGCCATGAAATGCTCGGCCTGTTGCCGCTCGATACCAGCTTCGCGGCTAGAAAACGCCACCTCGGCTACCGGGTGCTCACACCTCGTTCAGACCTGCCATGGGCGCAGCAGCTGGCGGCGCATGAATTCCATTACGCGACCACTCTGCGCGAGGGAAACGCGGAACGGCTGTTTGCGGCCACCGACGCGGAAGGGACTGCCGTTGCCGATATGGGCCTGCGCGTCGGAAGCGTCATGGGCTCCTTTGCCCATGTGATCGGTCTCCGCTGACCCGGATCAGCCCTTCGCCTTCTTCTTCGGCCGCAGAACATGCACATGGTCTGCATCGTAGAGCGCCGAATCCCGGAAGTCCTGAGCCGGCTTGAGAGCATGCCCGACAAAGATCAGTGCGGTGCGGGTGATCTTCGCCTTGCGCACTTCGTCCGCGATGGTCGACAGCGTGCCGTGGATGAAGGCCTGGTCCGGCCAACCGACCCGGTAGGCGACGATCACCGGGCAGTCGGCCCCGTAAAGCGGTGCCAGCTTGCGCTCTATTTCGCGCAAGTTTCGGATCGACAGGTGAATGGCAAGCGTCGCCCCGCTTTTACCGAGCGTTTCAAGATCCTCGTTGTTGGGCATGGCCGAGGATTTCATCGAGGTGCGGGTGACGATGATCGTCTGCGCGACTTCGGGAATGGTGAGTTCCATCTTGAGCGCGGCAGCGGCGGCCGCGAAGGCCGGCACGCCGGGAACGACTTCATAGGGAATGCCGAGCGCATCCAGCCGGCGCATCTGTTCAGCCGTCGCGCCATAGATCGACGGATCGCCGGAATGAACGCGGGCGACGTCGGCCCCCTTGCCATGGGCGTCTTCGATCTCGGCGATAATGTCGTCAAGCGTCATCGGCGCGGTGTCGATGACCCTTGCGTCGCTAGGAGCCGCGGTAACGACTTCCTCCGGCACCAGCGAGCCCGCATAAAGACAGACCGGGCAGGCCTGGATCAGCTTCAGCCCGCGAACGGTGATCAGGTCCGGGTCGCCGGGTCCCGCGCCGATGAAATAGACCGTCATGCCGTTTCTCCTGTTTTTTCTTGCTTAGTATTTTCTTTAGGCGCGTCGATCCGCTTGGCGTAACCGCGCGGGGTATAGACGAAGGGTCTGCCGTCGCCGCGCGTGACCGCCCGGCTGTTGGAAGACCCGACCAGCACCGTCGTCAGCATGTCGACTTCATCCACGGTCAGCGCGCCGAGGGTGGTGACGCGGAGCGTTTCTTCCGGGCGACCGAGATTGACGCCGAGCACCACCGGCGTGTCGGCGGGGCGGTGCGTCAGCAGGATCTCGCGCGCGGCCGCAAGCTGCGACCGGCGCCGTTTGGAAACCGGATTGTAGAAGGCGACGACGAAGTCGCCCTCGGCCGCCGCCCTAAGCCGCTTCTCGATCGCCTCCCAGGGGGTGAGCAGATCGGACAGGGAAATGGCGCAGAAGTCGTGGCCGAGCGGCGCGCCGATGCGGGCGGACGCCGCCTGCAGCGCGGAAATTCCCGGCGCGTTGACGAGGCTGACGCGCTTTGCGGCATCCGAGACGCCGCCGTTGTCCGTATCCCGGTCGAGCAGTTCGTAGACCAATGCGCCCATGGCGTAGATGCCGGCATCGCCCGAGGACACCAGCGCGACGTTGCGGCCTTCGCCGGCGCGTTCCAGGGCAAAGCGCACCCGGTCTTCCTCCTTGCCGAGCGGGAAGTCGTGGCGGGTCTTGCCCTTGATGTGGGGTGCGACGATGTCGAGGTAGAGCGAGTAGCCGACAACCTCTTCCGCGTCCGCCAGCAGGCGCGTCGCCTCCGGCGTGCGCCAGGCGTCCTGACCAGGTCCGATGCCAATCACGGAAAGATGCCCGCGCGCGCGGCCGGCAAGATCCGGGTCGACCGGCTGCGGCGCCCGGGCGATGGCAACGGTCGCATTGGCGGTCTTTTGTTTCTCGACAACCAGCTCACCGTCGGCGTCGACACCGGCAAGGGCAGCGCCTTCTGAAACTCCGTGGCAGCCGACTTCTTCGAAGACCACGTCGGACGGATTTTTCAGCCGGGGCGTTTCCTGTTCCAGCCGGTCTGCTGAGAAAACCCGGAACGGCACGCCGAGATGCTGCGCAAGTGCGGCCATTGCCGGCTCATCCGCCTTGAGATCGAGACTGGCGACACAGGCAACGCTGCCCCTGGCGATGTTCGCCTGGGCGAGGGCCGTATCGACAAGATCGATCAGTTCCTGAGCGTCGCAGCCCCGGGCACAGCCGACGCCGACCACGTGGGTCTGCGGATGGAACACCAGCCGGGTCGGCGAGCCGGGGTCCGGTTTTTCGGTCACGGCAAGGGTGATCGCCGCGTCGGCGCTTGTCGAGAGCGCGGCCTGTTCCAACCAGTCGGCGTTACCCTCAAGGCGCACCGCGGCTCCGGAGAGAAGCTCTGCCATGACCGGCTTGGCATCTTCGGGGTTGGCGATCCGCCAGCCTTTCGGCGGGGCGTCCAGCGCAATTCCAAGCGCGGTATCGCCGGCGGTCGTCACGGCGGCATGCCCGTCAAGAAGGCCTGCGACCCGGCGTGCCAGATCGTTGGCGCCGTGGTGGCCGCCGAGCAGCGGCACGACGCTTTGACCGTCTTCGGAAACGGCGAGCACCGGCGGCTCGGCGCGCTTGTCGGACAGAAGCGGCGCAAGCGCACGGATCAGGATGCCGCTGGCGCACACGCCGACAATGGGGTGCCCCGCGGAAAACAGCATGCGGATATGGGCGATGGTTTCGCAGAACAGCGTATCCGCCTCGCGGATCCGGCCGGCAAGCCCGTGGATTGCGGAACCTGGAAGCCCTGCTTCGATACGCTTTGCGGTCTCAAGACCGGCGGAATTCAGGACGAGAACGATGGGGGAAGCGTCCACGCTTCATCTCCCTTGTATATGAGGATCATGGAAAAATAAGGCGCCTTGTCGCCGGTGAAGTCGGCAAGGGGCAGCACCTTCTGTTCGTCGAGGCTGGCGCGCTCCACGTAACCGGCCCGGTCGGTCAGCCCGAGGTCGTCGAGCAGCGCCTTAAGGCGGCCGACATGACGGCCGACCTTCATGATGGCGATCGACTGGGCGCTGTCGATCCGCGCGCGGATGTCGTCATCGGGCAGGGTCCCGGGAATGACGGTGAGCACGTCGGTCCGGCTGGTCAGCGGCCGCCGTAGCGCCGCCGCGCAGGCGGTCAGGGAGGTCACGCCGGGCACGATCACCGTCGGGTAACGTTCCGCCAGCCGTTCGAACACATACATGTAGGAGCCGTAGAAGAACGGATCTCCCTCGCACAGGGTGACGACGTCGGTGCCGGAGTCGAGTACTTCAGCGATTTCCTTTGCCGCCCGGTCGTAGATCTCTTTTGCCGGAAACCGGCTCTCGCGCATCGGGATGACCACCGGGATTTCCCGGACGCCTTCCGGAAAGTAGCCGGCGGCAATGGCGCGGGCGAAGCTCGGGCCCGTATCCGGTGCCGGATAGGAAATCACCTTCGCCGTGGAGATCAGACGATGGGCCTTCAGCGTCAGAAGCTCCGGATCGCCGGGGCCGAGCCCGACCCCGTAGAGAGTTCCTGCCATGGTGTTATTGAGCTCCCCTGGTCATGTGCCATTGGGTGACCGGCATCAGCGGCCGCCAGCCGGTAAGCCCACCGACTGCACCGGCCCGCTCCACGGAAATCCGGGTGAGCCCGCCGCCAAGGCGCTTGTGGGCGTCGAGCAGCACGGCTTCGCCCTCCAGCGTCACCGCATTGGCAACCAGCCGCCCGCCGTCTTTAAGCGCGTCGTGACAGGCATCGACGATACCGTCTGCCGTCAGACCGCCGCCGATGAAGATCGCATCCGGCGCCGGTAAGCCGGCCAGCCCGTCAGGCGCGCTCGTGTCCCGGATGTCGAGACCCGGAACGCCGAGGGCAAGCGCGTTTTCGGACGCAAGACTGCGCCGCTCCGCATTCGGTTCCAGGCCGATCGCCCGGGCGCCGCGGGCGGAACGCATCCACTCAATCGCGATGGAACCGCAGCCCAGGCCGACGTCCCACAGCAGCGCACCCGGATGGGGCATGAGATGGGCAAGCGTGACGGCGCGAACCTCGCGCTTGGTCATCTTGCCGTCGTGCACGAAGGCGTCATCGGTCAGGCCCGGTACACGCGGCCGGAAGGCCGTGCCCGGATCGGCGGTGATTTCAAGCGCCAGCGTGTTGAAGTCGGCAACCGTCTCGTGCCAGGCGCCTGCGGTGCCGGAGACGATCCGCTCCTTTTCTCCGCCCATGTGTTCCAGCACGGTCATGCGGGACCGGCCGTAGCCGCTTGCGGCAAGAATGCCCGCGACGGTTTTCGACGTGTCGCCGTTGCTGGTCAGTGCAAGAATTTTTGCACCTGGATAGAGAAAGCCATTCAGGGTTTCGACCGGACGGCCATGCAGCGAAATCGTCTCCACATCCTGCAGCGCCCAGCCGAGGCAGGCGGCGGCAAGCTGGAATGCGGACGGCGCGGGCAGGACACGGATCTCCTCGGGAGAGAACTTCCGGGCAAGCGTCGAGCCGATGCCGTACCACTGCGGATCGCCGGTGGCGAGCACGGCGACAGGCCGGCCACGAAGCGCGTTCAACTCGTCATAGACAGCGGAAAACGGACTTGGCCAGACTTTTTCTTTGCCGGCTAAACAGCCGGTCAGTTCAAAGTGTCGCGCACTGCCGTAGACGACTTCCGCCTCCGCGAGATACATCCGCGCGGCATCGGAAATATAACCGTCCTCGCCGAGGCCGATCAGGGTGAGCCAGCGCGCGGTCATGTGTCTTTCCGCCGGTAGGGTCGCCGCGGCTTTGGCGGGTCCAGTTCGCGCGGCGTGCGCTCGTTGACGGTGCCGTGAGAGAGCATGCCGTGCGATCTGGCGGGCTTGCCGCCGTCCGTGTCATCCGGAGCCGGGTTGCCGCCATGGGACAGGAACCCGTAGGAACGCAGCTGCGGCTTCTTGGTAGCGGACTTCAGTCCGGGTTTCTTGTCGTCGTCAGCCACCGGCGGCCTCCTCCGGCAGGCCGGCAGCAAGCGCATTGACGGCGGCCGCCGCCATGGCCGAGCCGCCGCGCCGACCTTGAAGTGCGAGATAGGAGAGGCCGAACGGGTTTTCGGCAAGTGCCTGCTTGGATTCCGCGGCACCGACGAAGCCGACCGGAAAGCCGAGAATGACGGCCGGCTTCGGGCCGCCGGCGGCAATCGTCTCCAGCAGGTGAAACAGCGCCGTCGGCGCATTGCCGATGGCAACGACGGCCCCTTCGAGCCGGTCCCGCCAAAGTTCCACCGCCGCCGCCGATCGTGTCGTGCCGAGCTCTTTGGCAAGCGCGGATACGCGCGCGTCGTTCAAGGTGCACAAGACGTCGTTGCCGGCCGGTAGCCGCGAGCGGATGATGCCATGGGCGACCATTTCCACGTCGGTAAAGACCGGCGCGCCCCTGGCCAGGGCCTGCTGTCCGGCCCGGACGGCATCGTCTGAGAACATCAGGTCCTTTACGATATCGGTCATGCCGCAGGCATGGATCAGCCGGATCGCCACCGGCTCCATGTCTTCAGGAACAAGGTCGAGAGCCGCCTCCGCGCGCACGGTCGCGAACGACTGCCGGTAGATTGCCGAAGGGTTGTGCTCGTACTCATAGAGCGGACCGGAGGGAACCGTTTCGTTCACGCTTTCTGATCCGTCGCCTTGGGTCGTTCCATCGACTTCGGCCCGAGCGGATGGTCCGCATGCGGGTAGGGGTGATGATGGTGGTCATGCCCGTGATCATGATCGTGGCTATGGCCATGCCCGTGATTGTGGTCATGGGTATGTCCGTGGCTGTGATGATGGTCATGATCGTGCGCGTGATCATGATCGTGGTGGTGATGGGCGGCCGCGCGAACCTTTTCTTCGCAGGCGCCGGTGCAGAATTCCTCGCACAGCTGGCATTCCGCTTCCGCGCCCAGGCCTTCCACGTGATGGTGATGGCTTTCCTGCGCCAGGCCGATCTCCGCCTCGAAGCCGAGCACCTGCTCGCGGTACTTGCACATCTGGCAGTTCATCACATTGGCGCCCTGCAGGATTTCCTGCACCCGGTCGGCCATGGTGTCGATCACCTGCGGGTGATCGTTCAGATAACCCGCCTTGATGAACTCGATATCGGGATACCTGGCCGCGATCTCGTCGGTCGTGGAATAGATGCGCTGCACCAGAACGCCGGTGAACAGGAAATACGGGAAGACGACGATGCGCTTGTAGCCGAGCTTCGCGGCATGTTCGAGGCCCGGTCCTGTCAGCGGAAAGGTCACGCCCGAATAGGAGGTCTCCGCCCAGCCGAAGCCCATGCCTTCCCACAAGAGCCGGGTGATCTTGGTGACGTTGGAATTGGCGTCCGGATCGGAGGCGCCGCGGCCGACCACCATCAACAGCGTGTCGTGCATCGCCACGTCGTCGCCGGCGGTTTCCAGCGCCTCGCGGATGCGGTCACCGGCGGCGCGCACCATGCGCGTATCCACGGCCAGTTCCCGGCCGTAGGTGATCTTCATCTCCGGATGCTGCGCCTGATAGGTGTTGAGCACGGAGGGAATGTCGTTCTTGGCGTGACCGGCGGCAAAAAGCATGCCCGGCACGGCCAGCACATGGGTGCAGCCTTCGGCCCGCAGACGGTCGAGACCGTCCTTGATCACCGGATTGGCGAATTCCAGATAGCCGTATTCCACCGGCCAGTCGGGAAAACGTTTCCGGAGTGCCTCGGCCAGCTTGGCGAACTGCCCGACGGCGCCCTTGTTGCGGCTGCCATGGCCGCAGATCATCAGTCCGAGTTTTTCGGTCATTGTGCGGCCTCGGCCTCGCCGGCGGTCTCCGCACCGGCTTCCGGCTCTTCCTTCCTGTCTTTTTTCTTGCGGTCTTTCAGCGCAACGATGCCGGCAAGAAGGGCCGCGCCGGCAATCGCCGCGGCACCAGCCCAGTGGGAATGGCCGGCAAGTTCGCCGAGATGGCCCACATGGGCATGGGCGATCGAGGGCAGCAGCGGCAGGATCGTTGCGGACAGCGCTCCGGCAATCTTCAACATTGGAAAGTCTCCCTCGTTTTGATCACGACGGTCGGTGGGACCGCGATCATTTGCAGGCGTCCGGCGAGGGTGAGAAAGCGGGCGCCAAATACCCATAACCCCGGTCCGAGGGCCGGGCAGGGTATCAACGTCGACAGCTCCGGACTGGGTTCCCGAAATGGGTCAACCGTCACCGGAATCGCTTTCAGTCCCTCCGGGGGACGCCGTCCAGTGGCGGCCAAGCTAGAGGAGGGTGGTTGCCGGATCAAGCGCCAATCCGACAGGAAAAAGTATGAGAGCGTCCAGTCCGGCCCAGGCCTGCAGGATGCATCGGGCAAAAAGACTGCGGCACCATGGGACTTGCGCCGCGGCGGCCGGGCGGATGGAATGGGCAATTGATTTGAATGTCACAGGAAACACGCCAAAGGAGACGCAAATGTCCACCGTCAAGCTTGTAGCGGATGAAAAAGCGACCGGTCTTGTCGCCGAGGTTTTCGCCGATATCCGGAAAACCCGGAAAACCGACTTCATCAATAATTTCTGGCGCGCTCTTGCCGTGGACGGGCCTCTGCTGAAGGCGACCTGGGAAGAGGTCAAGGGCGTCATGGCCGTGCCCGGAGAACTCGATCCGCTGACCCAGGAGATGATCTACATCGCGGTCTCCGTCGCCAATGCCTGTTCCTATTGCGTGCATTCCCATACGGCGAGCGCAAGAGCCAAGGGCATGACCGATGCCCAGTATGCGGAACTCATGAAAATCGTGTCTCTGGCGGCCAAGACCAACCATCTGGTCACCGCCATGCAGGTCCCGGTGGATCCGGCCTTCGATCTGGTCGCGTCAAAAGTTTGACAACCTTTGCGTGTTCGAAAGGAATTTTTGCTAGATTGCAAACGTCCCGTGACGCGGCGATGGTATTGCGTCCGAATTCGTGAAAAGGAACATCCATGCTGAACCATCTGGTTTTTACTGTGATCGCGCAGGATCGTCCGGGCCTGGTCGAGCGGCTGGCGGATGCCATCGCGCAGGCAGGCGGAAACTGGGTGGAGAGCTCAATGGCGCGCCTGGGTGGCGAGTTCGCCGGGATTGTCAGCGTCGAGATCCAGGATGACGCGATCGACAATCTGCATACCCATTTCGACGACCTGCTGACAGACGGGATTGCGATTACCCTGCGCTCGGATGTGCACCGCAACGAGGAACCCACCGGCAAGGCCGCCCATCTCGACCTGGTGTCCCAGGACCATCCAGGCATCCTGCGTCAGATCACCCGTATCCTGACACGACATGGCGTCAGCATCGAACATCTGGAGACCGCCGTCGTCGCCGGCTCCATGTCCGGCGAACGGCTGTTCAAGGCCACCGCCGACCTGCGGCTTCCGGACGGCATGGAACCGTCGACACTGAGCGACGCGCTCCATGCCACCGCCGCCGACATGATGGCGGACCTCAATCTGGTGGAATAAGGCCGCGCCGGCGCTGAGCAAGCTTCATGTTCATCACATTCTTTCGGCGTCATCAACTCTGTTTTGCGAGTCCGTCTCTGAGTTTTGCATTTAG
>SWCF01000804.1_pt1 | contig 65520 bp, 60 predicted proteins | sample 4690081 | NCBI WGS metagenome assembly SWCF01 (sample SAMN10267280, study PRJNA491770) | bioreactor metagenome | isolation source: DHS bioreactor inoculated with | place: Japan: off Shimokita Peninsula
CGCTACGATAGGGGCAACTGAAACGATGAATCGCTCAATTTAGGTTATAATCCTGTTTTGGGTATGAAAAGGTATATCCTTCTGATTACATTGGTGTTTTTCTTGTTGGCTTTCAGACTTTTGATGGCTCAGACACCTACTTTCAGGACCTATACCATAGAGCAGGGGTTACCCAGTTCGGAGGTTTATCAGGTATATCAGGATTCACGAAAATACATCTGGGTTGCTTCCAATAACGGGGTGTCCATGTTTGATGGCCACACCTTCCGGAACTTTGAGATGCAGGACGGGCTTCCTGAAAATACCATTTTTGAAATCATAGAAGACCATGAAGGCCGGGTATGGTTTGTGAGTTTCCCGTTTCAACTATCGTATTACCACAAAGACAGCGTCTTTCCATACCGCTACAATAATCTGCTCAAGCAGGTAGCCGGACGTGGAGCCGTCCCCTTAAAGGGTTCCGTGCTCATAACAAGAGATGGCGGGGTCATGTTTGGATTGCTTGATATTGGATTATTCCACATCTCACCACGGGGAGAAATAAACCGGGCTTTTTCTGACGACCAAACCCTTAAAAACTCTATAGAAATCATAGAATTTGAAGATAGATTGCTCACTTCAATGAACTATGATATGAAAGAACTCGTTCAGATCCGTTTGCGCACCCGTGACTTAAATACCAACTATGATTTTCAACGTTCCACCACATACTCTCATGGAGAATTTTATAGCTATCAGGCACCCAACAGGGATGTATATTGTGCTCAAAATGAGTTCTTAATTCATTTTAAAACAAATGGTGAAGTTACAAAAATAGCTGCCACCGGACGCATCATATGGCTGGGAGGGGATACGGAAGGTAACCTTTGGGTAGGATATGAAAAGAAAGGCGTACACCGGTATCATGGAGGCGACCTGAATAATGCACCAGATATCCACTATCTGGACGGCCTCACTGTTTCCTCTGTTCTTAATGATACAGAGGGTGGAATTTGGTTTTCGACCCTGGGGGCAGGAATTTATTATTTGCCCAATGACTGCTTTATGAATTATGACACACGTCATGGCCTGAGCAGCGAAAGGGTAAATTGTATAGTTTTATATAAAGGCAGAGTAGTTGCCGGTACCAACGATAACTTTATTAATGTTCTGGATAAAGGTGTAATTCGATCCTATGAATTGCCAAAAATTGCAGGGGCCATCTATACACTGGCCAACTACAAAGACAGCCTGCTTTGGATAGGATCTAAGACTTATCTGTATTCCTACCTTTTTAAGCGAGAAAATAAACTGGAACGCTTTATCAACAATCACAAATTTATAGAGAAAGTATTCAGTGAAAGCCGCAACAATTTTAGCATCAAAGAAATTCATCCGGTGTCAGGAAACTTGATTTATCTTGGAGAATCCCGAAGTTTTAGCATCCTTAAAGACGACAGGATAATATATAACTCTTTTCTGGATGATAAAATCGAACTCAGAATAGAAGCCATAGCCGATGAAGGCGACGATTCATATTTATTAGGGGCGTTTAATGGATTGTGGCGCTGGGACAAAGGTGTATTCCAGTTTTTGGGTGTTAAAAATCCAATTTTCACCAATCGCATTACTGAAATTATAATTTCTAACGATGGAAAGTATAAGGTTTATGGAACCAAAGGAGCCGGGGTAATCGTTGAAAAAGATGATAAATTTTATACCATTACCAAAACCGATGGATTATCAAGCAATTCCATTACTTCAATGTTAATTGTGGGTTCCACTCTCTGGATAGCTACCAATTATGGTCTGAATTCCGTTGATTTACATTCAGTTACCCGGAAAAACCCCCACATAACAGTTATCAGAGCGCAAGATGGGTTATTTTCCAACGAGATAAATCAAATCACCGGCGACAGTAATCACATTTATATAGCCTCAAACCAGGGGTTAACAGTATTTACACCTTCCAAATTTCTGAATCCGGTTGAACCTCCTCCTGTATATATTACAGCAGTAAATATTATGAATAAGCATACTAAACTATTACCATCTTATAAGCTTTCTTACAATAAGAATTTTATAACCGTGTCATTCAATGGCATCTCATTTCGCCACGGAAACAATCTGGAATATCGCTACCGTTTAAAAGGATTAAATGACCGGTGGATAAGTACAACCAATTCACAGGTTGACTTCGCATTTCTTCCACCGGGTCAGTATGAATTTCAAGTGTATGCACTCGCTGGAGTGGGACTTGAAAATCCCCGTCCAAAAAGCATACAGTTTATCATACATCCGCCACTTTGGCGCACATGGTGGTTTCTGCCACTGGCATTACTATTGCTGCTCTCGATGATCTTTGGGGTTTACCGGCGCCGGCTCAGCCAGATTAAGGCACGCCATAAGCTGGAAACAAGCATTGACCTTTACCGGCAACAGTCATTAACCCGTCAGATGGATCCACATTTTGTATTTAATTCACTGAATTCAATTCAATCGTACATCATAAAAAATGACCGCATTTCTGCATCCTCTTACCTGTCGAAATTCTCTAAACTTATGCGGCTTATTTTGTCCAATTCGCAGTCCTCTGATGTATTGCTACAGGACGAAATCCACGCGCTGAATTTATACCTTGAACTGGAATCGCTCCGGTTTCAACATAAGTTTGAATATGAACTCAGGGTTGATCCCGATATTGACCTTAATATTACCTATATACCTGCATTTCTCATTCAGCCTTTTGTTGAGAATGCCATCTGGCACGGCATCATGCACCTGGAAGAACAGGGGCGCATAACCATTGATTTTATACGCAATGAGGATCAGATAGTATGTACCATTGAGGATAATGGAGTCGGTCGCCTTCGCTCTAAGGCCATTAAAAATGAAACGGGCCGTCAGCGTCCCTCATTTGGAATAAATCTGGTGGAATCGAGATTAGAATTGTTGTCGGGGGTATACAATATGAATATGAAAGTAGTTTTTATAGACCTGCAGAATGAAAAAGGGGAGGCTGCCGGAACTCAGGTGATTGTAAATCTGCCTCTAATTCTTAAATCATCTGCCTGAGGTGTAGTGATCTGTAACTGGTGATTAGCGATTGGTGATTGGTGGTGAGATCAGTGATCTGTGATCTGTAATCTGTGATCTGTTGATTTGTTGAGTCGTTGAGCCTTTGAAACATAATTCGCGTTAATTTGCGTAATTCGCGGTTAATTGGTGTTTAGTGACTGGTGATTGGTGGTGAGATCAGTGATCTGTGATCTGTAATCAGTGATCTGTGGTTAGGAATCAATTCGCAATCTGCAATCTGCAATCTGCAGTCTGCAATCAATACTTGCGATTCTTTGCGTCATTGCGTCATTGCGTGATTCTGTAATCTGTTGCGTCGTTGAGTTGTTGAGCTGTTGAGTTGTTGAGGAAGCCTCGTCCCCGTTCCGTCAGGAAGGCCTTACGTACCGGGTTGAAATGTTTAGTTTTTCGCCTTCAGATGAAGCGATAATGGTAGCACCACAGGTATCTCCGTAAACATTAACAGCAGTTCTGAACATATCCAGAATGCGGTCCACAGCCAACACCAGTCCGATGCCTTCCAATGGCAAACCAACTGCCTTAAGCACCACCGCCATCATCACGAGTCCAGCCATGGGGATACCGGCTGCCCCGATGGCCGCCAAAAGCGCAGTTATTACCACCACCATTTGCTGGGTAAAGGAGAGGTCGATCCCATAGGCCTGAGCTATAAACATAACTGCTACGCATTCGTACAATGCTGTGCCATCCATGTTGATGGTAGCCCCAAGCGGCAGCGTAAAACTTGAAATTTTATTGGAAACACCGTTATTTTCTTCGATGGCTTCCATAGTAAGTGGCAGGGTTGCACTTGAGGATGATGTAGAAAAGGCTGTCAACAGGGGCACCGACATGTTTCGCAGGTGCTTCAGGGGGTTGACATTTCCGATAAAACGCAACATCACACTCATGGTAATCATGCTGTGAAACAGCAAACCAGTCATTACCGTCAACATATACAATCCCATTCGCGCAAAAACATCTGCCATTGCAACTGCATCTCCGGCGTATCGTGAAATTACCACTGCAATGATGGCAAAAATACCCAGCGGTGTAAGTTTAATAATGGCCATGGTGATGCGCATCATCACTTCAAAAGTTGCTTCAAAAAAGTTACGGATGGTTCGTTGATGATGGTCTGCCGTTAGATTGGTAAAAAACCCGAAAGCAATGGCAAAAAAGATAATGGGAAGCATATCTCCTCTGGACAGTACGTCAAACAAATTTTCAGGAATCATGCCGATTAGCAAGTCGCCCAGCGATTGGGTGGCAGCCGGCATCGAATCTATCTCTGCTGCAAATCTCAAGTCAGCGCCCGCTCCCGGTTTGATTAGGTTTACCAATCCCAGCCCGGCCAGAATAGCAAATAAACTTGTAGAAAAGTAATAGATTATGGTCTTAAGGCCCAGACGTCCAAGACTGGAAGGACTGCCTATACCGGCCACTCCCGTAACAATGGAACTGAATACCAGGGGAATAATGATCATTTTTAGCAGTCTCAGAAAAACATCTCCCATCCAGGCAATATAAATAACATGGGTAGGAAACAGCAATCCAAAAAGCGCACCCAGACCCAGGGCGATGAGGATTTGCCAATGCAGGGCAGGTTTTTTCATGCAGCGGTTCATTAATTATGCCTATTTTTGTGTAAAACTATGAATTTTTTTAATCCTGGAAAATGTTTAAACATTCCGGCAGGTTATACCTGGCCATTGGCATGCTGCTCACAACAATAATCACACACGCACAGCATCCCAATATACTAATGGGTACATTGCGTAATCCAAACGAGCCTGCCATTGCCATGGATCTTAAAAATCCCAACCATATAATTGTTGGATCAAACCTCGACAACTGCTTCCTTTCCCATGATGGCGGCTACACCTGGGAACAATCACGGATTTTTTCTTCCACACTGGGAGTTTGGGGCGATCCTTGTGTGGTAGTTGATACTCTGGGTAATTTTTATTTCTTTCATCTGTCCAATCCTCCCGGGCCTGAATTTATTGACCGGATTGTTTGTCAGAAATCCGTCGATCGTGGTGCCACCTGGAATTCAGGAAGCGGCATAGGATATAATTCAGGCAAAAATCAGGATAAAGAATGGGCGGTGGTTAATCGCAACACCAATCGTTTGTATGTTACCTGGACACAATTTGATAAATATGGCAGTATAAGCTCAGGAGACAGCAGTATTATCTGTTTCTCCCGTTCTGACGATTTGGGTGAAACCTGGATTAACCCTATCCGGTTGAACAGAGTGGCCGGCGATTGCCTGGATAGCGACAATACCGTTGAAGGTGCTGTTCCTGCCATTGGCCCCAATGGTGAAGTGTACGTTTCCTGGGCCGGGCCCGAAGGAATACTGTTTGACAGGTCACTGGATGGTGGAGATTCGTGGCTGGAAGATGACATCCACGTAAATGACATGCCCGGTGGCTGGGACTTCAGTATTCCGGGTATATACCGAGCCAACGGTTTTCCGGTTACCTGTTGCGATGCCGGCACCAGCCAGTTTAGAGGCAACATATACATTAACTGGTCTGATCAGCGAAACGGGACAAACGATACCGACATCTGGCTTTCACGCTCTACTGATGGCGGGAACTCGTGGTCTGCTCCCCTGCGCATAAATGATGACCCGCCCGGAAAGCAGCAGTTCTTCACCTGGATGGCCGTTGATCAGGTGACCGGATATATATGGATAGTCTTTTATGACCGCCGAAACCACAGTGACTGGCACACAGATGTATATGGTGCGCTATCGAAGGATGGAGGTGAAAGTTTCGTCAATTTCAAAATTAGTGAAACGCCTTTCCTGCCAAATCCCGATATATTTTTTGGAGATTACAACAATATCGCAGCCCACAATAATAGTGTGCGTCCTGTATGGACCCGCCTGCATGAAGATGAATTGAGTATTTATACCGCCATCATTGATACTGCATTGATCGCTGTACCTGTCACTTATTTACCTCTGCCTAAGGCTGCATTGAATGTTCAACCCAATCCTTTCAGCCATGCTGTTACCATTACATTTAAATTACATCAGCCTTCACTGGTGAATCTCACCATATATGACGTTACCGGGCGCAGAGTGTTATATCCTATACAAAATCAATGGTTGGATCCAGGTAAATACATCGAAAAGATGGATGCAACCCGCAATGCGCTTGTGCCCGGCGTATACATGGTGAAGCTTACCATTAATGACAGCATACAAACATATAAGCTTATACATTCTCCATGAATATAAGAATAAAGCCACTACGAAAAACGAAAAGAAAAAGAATGCCAGTAAGTTATTAGGAAATAAAGTTCACAAAAACTTAATAATCAGAAAATTAAACTTAGTGATTCCATGTATTTGCCAGTATGAGAACTCGGGCATGGCTTTGAGCCTGTGCGGCAAAAATGTTACTATTCGGAGGATGCTCAAGGATATTTTAAGTCAACTTCGGTTGCCCTGAATTTTTATGTACTTTTGCAGACGGCCGTATTACCGCGGCTGCCCTCACTCATTAACACCAAATATGGACGGGAAAATTCGGCAAATTTTATCGGGCGTTAGAGACATTGCATTTCGGTCAGGAGTTAAAAATTTACATTTTAAAGATATTTCGCAACAGCTTGAAATCGACCTGGACCAGCTTAAATCTTACTTTACCGATGAAGCACACTTAATCGAACGATTGCTGGAAATTGAACGGGAATCTTTTAAATCAATTTTTGATGAGTATAATTTTAAACATACCAATGCCATAGAAATTTTGCTCATTGTTAGTGAAGTAATGAGTACACGCTTTCTTGACCTCTCCCCTTCGGTAACGTTTGAACTTAAACAACTTTATCCTGAAATCTATCAGACCCATCTTGAACAACGTATCGATTTCATCTATAACAAGATGAAAATCAATATTGAAAAGGGTATTCGCCAGGGTGTTTACCGGAAAGATGTAAGTATTGAATTGCTGGCCCGCTTATATATCAGTCGTCTTATCGACCTGAATAACTTTGACTTTTTCCCTCCCGAACGTTTTTCTTTTAAGTTGTTATATGAGGTGATGTTTGATAATTTCATCAGAGGAATTGCCAATGATGAAGGATTAAAATATTATAAAAAACGTCGTAAGTACTATAAACTTTTCACCCCCGGGAATTAAACATTCTCAGAGCCAAGGGTGTTAACCGGGCTTAAAATAAAGCTTCCTTTTTGTGTGAAAGATTTCTGGAACTCATTCTCATTTCCTGTTTTTGCATTGGCTCCAATGGAGGATGTAACGGATACCGTATTCAGGGAATTACTGTTGTCAATTGCCAGCCCGGGTAAGCTGCACTTGTTGTTCACCGAATTTACCTCCGTAGAAGGTCTGTGTCATCCCAGGGGCAGGCAGGCAGTGATACACCGGTTGCACGTAAATGATAGCGAACATGATTTATTGAAACAGACCGGCGTTAAGCTTATTGCACAAATCTGGGGTGTAAACCCTGAAAAGTATTTTAAAGCTGCGCGGTTTATTGCTGAGAATTATTCATTTGATGGCATTGATCTCAATATGGGTTGTCCGGTAGACAAGATCGTAAAACAGGGGGCCTGCTCCGCGCTAATCGGACAAAATGCTCTGGTTAATGAGATAGTAGAGGCAACCCGTGAAGGTAGTAAACTGCCGGTAAGTATCAAGACCCGTACTGGAATTAAAAACCATCAAACTGAAGGGTGGATGGCTCATTTACTCACACTCAACATTTCGGCCATTACGCTGCATGCCAGAACCCAGAAAATGATGTCGCTCAAGCCTGCAGAATGGAATCAGATTGCGCTGGCCGTTAAACTTCGCAATGAGATTAATCCTGAAATAAAAATACTTGGAAATGGCGATATTGAGAGCTATGCGCATGGCCTTCAACGGATTGAGGAAACTGATGCTGACGGAATCATGGTGGGAAGAGGCATATTTTCTAATCCCTGGTTTTTTACCGATAATGACTTTATGCCTGAGACTGATGAAAAGTTAAATCTACTCGAAAAGCATATCCATTTATATACCCAAACCTGGGGCACTCACCGAAATTTCAATATATTAAAACGTTTTTTCAAAATTTACGTCTCCGGTTTCGAGGGTGCCGCCGCCCTGCGTGCTGATCTGATGCAATGCAACAACGAAGAACAGGCTATGGGTGCAATTTATAACTTTCGGAATTTGGGTGGTAAGTGATGGGTGATAGGTGACTGGTGACTGGTGATTGGTGGTTAGTGATTAGTGATCTGTGATCTGTAATCTGTAATCTGTGATCTGTAATCTGTGGGTTTGTTGATTTGTTGATTTGTTGAGCCTTTGAAACATAATTCGCGATAATTTGCGTAATTCGCGGTTAATTGGTGATTGGTGATTTTAATCCGACATTCGCAATCTGCAATCCGCAGTCTGCAATCTGCAATCAATACTTTCGTGTCTCTTCGTCTTTGCGTCATTGCGTGGTTCTTTAATCTGTGATCAGTAATCTGTGATCAGTAATCTGTATCAGGGATCAGTGATCGGTGCCTATTCGCCTGAGGCGGGATCGGTGGTCAGGAATTTAAGCTGCAATCAAAAAACCATTCATTCATATTTAATCGCCGTAACCGGGTTTGACAAGGCAGCTTTAATGGCATGAAAACTTACCGAAATCAATGTGATGATCAGAATGATTAATCCCGCGAAGGCAAAGATAAACCATGACAAAGAGATGTGATAGGCGAAATTCTCCAGCCAGCGGTGCAACATATACCACGACAGTGGCACTGCTATAATAAATGCTAAAAATACAAGTAAAACCGACTCCCGGTAAAGCATCAGCACAAGGCTTTGTATCGATGCCCCCAATACCTTTCTTACTCCAATCTCTTTGGTTCGTTGCAATGCCATAAATGAAGACAAACCGATAAGGCCGAGTAATGCAATAAAAATAGACAAGATTGCGAAAATGGAAAACACCTGTCCCAGATTGCTTTCGGCCTGATATTTTGATTCAAAATTCTTATCCAAAAAATAATAATCAAACGGGCGATTAACGTTTGACTCCTTCCATTGCTTCTGGATAAAATCTATACTACTCTTTTCGGTACCTGGTTTAATGCGGACACTCATCACATTTAATGGAAAGTCAGGAATAAACATAATGATTGGTTCTATGGTATTGTGTAAAGAAACATAATTAAAATCCTTTACCACACCTATTACCTTCATCCTCTTTCCTCCGCTACCATCCATGTCATAACCCCAGTGAATTTTTTTACCCAATGCATGCTCACCCCAGCCCATTTCTCGAACGGTGGCTTCATTTACTATCACAGCCGTTTCTTTGTCGCTACCCATTTCACGGCTAAAGTTGCGTCCTTTTACAAATGACACCTGTAACAATTCCAAAAAGTCATAATCACAGGGCAATAAATTAAGTGCATAATCCTGCATCTTTGTCTCCTTTTCCATGCGTACCACCTGAACGGACATGCTGCCTCCCGGAATGCCCCAGGACATGCCTACATTAAGGATATTGGGATTTTGAAGCAATTCTGACTTAAAGGAATCAGTTCTTCGTCTGAAGGCAGAATCCTGTACTTCCAGCACCATGATGTTGTCTTTTTCAAAACCCATGTCGGCCCTTTGCATAAAATGAAGTTGATTAAAGATAACAATGCTCCCGGTAACCATCACCAATGAAATCAGCAACTGAAAAGCAACCAGGCCTTTGCGCAACCAGGCACCTCCGCTTCCAATTTTTATTTTTCCTTTAAGTACCACCGCAGGCTGAAAGGATGATAAAAAAAGAGATGGATAAATACCTGAAATAAGGCCGGTAATCAATGTAATTGCCAGTATGCCAAACATCATTTCAGGATTTGCCAGCAAACTAAAGCTCAATGCTTTACCCGAAATCTGATTGAACAATGGTATAAAGAGTTTAATGAGGATCAATGAAATTACCATGGAAAGCACTGCCAACAGCAAGCTCTCACTCATAAACTGACCGGCAAGCTGAGCCCGGTTGGCTCCTACTACTTTTCGCAAGCCTACTTCGCGGGCACGGTTGGCGGCGCGTGCAGTTGCAAGATTCATGTAGTTAATGGCAGCCAAAAGGATAATTAAAACAGCCACTGCACTAAACACATAAATATAGGCCATATTTCCCGTGGGTAAATCGGCATCAACATGGGAATTATGATGAACTTTGTCAATCCGATTGGCTTTTAATTCAAATGATGCATTTATTTGATCCCCGATTTCTTTCATATACTTATCGTAAAAAGCTGGAAACTTATTTAGTATATTATCCATGTCCGAATTGGGTTTCAACAGGATATAAGTAAAGTAGCCCACGTTCCAGAAAGCTATGGGGGCCATACTATGATATTGCTCATCCCCCATATAAGTGCCGAGTGTTTCCATTGACATCAACAAATCGAAAGCCATGTGGGTATTATGGGGCAAATCCTCAAAAACTCCAGTGACTTTATAACTCCTGCCCGAAGGAGTGTAAAGGATTTTGCCATATGCCGGGCTTTTACCAAAATATTTCTTAGCGGTTTTTTCGCTTAAAATTACTGTAAACGGCTCGGTAAGGGTTTTTTCGGGATTACCTTCTATAAAACTGAGTGAAAACAAATAAGGAGCCGTTGAATCAGCCAGATAGGCATTCTTTTCAATAAACTCTTTTTCATTGTACCGGAAAATGGTATTTTCGTTTAAATTGAAGCGGCAAAATGCTTCCACTTCCGGCATTTCAAGCTGAAGAGCAGGCCCCATGGGTAGCGCACTTACGGCGAAGCGATCGTGCTTGTTATTGATGTTAAAATCACCTTCAAGCCGGTATAGACGCTTATGTAAAGGAAAGTGCTTGTCATAACCCAACTCATCATTGATATACAATAAAATAAAGATGGTGGATGTGAGACCCAAAGATAGTCCCAGAATATTAATTACAGCATAAATCTTATTCCGTCTGAAATTGCGCAAAGCGCTCCTGAGATAGTTGGAAATCATATAATCACATTTTGACGTCGGTTAAAACGAGAGAGTGTTCCTTTTTTGACGTTACTTCGCACATTTTGTTACAATCATTTCATTGATTAAGTTTATTTTTGTAGAAAACTGATCAAATGTCATTGCTTCGCGTTATTCTTGCCATTATCTTTCCTCCTTTATCAGTTGTTGACAAAGGCTGCGGTTCATTTTTAATTGTTTTGTTACTTACCCTTGCGGGATGGATACCCGGCGTAATTGCAGCCCTCATTATATTAAACAAACATTGATCTTCAGCATGATCAGGCATAAAAAAAGCTTCCCCTTGAGGAAGCCTTAATGCTGTTTTAAGTATTATTTTAATTAATTAGCTGCATTTAAGCACAGTTTTAATCTGGTAATTGGCTGATTCTGCAAGAGGTCCCACCGCTGCTTTTCTGAATGAGGCACAAGCTTCATCCGTGGCACCTTTTCCTGCCTGAGCGTTACCCATTTCAAAATAAAACCGGGCCTGTTTTGCCGCTGTCTTTTCCTCGGCATTCAGTCCTTTTTCTGCACTAAGAATGGCCTCGTCCCATTTGGAAAGTTTATTGTAAGAGAGGGCATATAAATAATACAATTCCGGATTATTTTCATCATAAGCAGTAGCCTCGTCAAGCAGGGTGATGGCCTTGTTGAAATCATTTTTCTTAAATGCATTGTTGGCCTCAACCATCAGATGATCGCTCATAAATTTAACTGCCTGCTCCACCGTTTTATCATCGTTGGTTCGCTTACCGGTAACAATGGCAGAATCCATGGCTACTTTCATCAATGGGGTATTGTTTTGTTTGTTGTATACGAGGCCCTCACTAAGGTAGGCGCCGGCATAGCTGGGATCGTACTTCAGTGCTTTGGCAAAGCTTTCCAGAGCAGCATCATATTGCTCAGCTTTATATTCGCCATTGCCTTTTGCCCGATAAAGTTTCGGGATAAGATCAGCGGTCTTGGCTTTTATCCCTTCATCTCCAACATTATCTGCATATTCATAAGCCAGTTCAAAATTGGTGATGGCTTCGTCCATTTTCTTCTCTTTATAGAGAGAAGTTGCATAATTGTATTGCAGGGCAGGCATTTGCTGCTGCGAAAGATTAAGTATTTCAGTACCTTCATCGCCTAATTTCCTGGCTATATCAGCAGCCTGTTGTAGTGCGGCAATAGCTCCGGGTAAATCAGTGGAGGCTAATGCAACTCCCTGATTATAAGTATTGGTGGCTTCTTCCAGGGTTTGAGCACCTGCCCATTGAAAGGCAGTTCCCCAAAAAAGAAAAATACCCAGAACTACAGTTTTAAACAATCGGTTCATTTTCGTTTTATTTTAAGGTTAGTGAACGGGTTGAATTCACAAATATAGTGCTATAATTATTTTTAGAAAGTATTTTTTTTATTTTAGATGAGGAATTGTTTTTTAAAATGCTGACTAACAGCCAGTTTTGAAGTTTTAAATTTTTTTTATGATTTTAAATGGGCTACTATTAACTTTAAATCTGCATCCTTTTCAGATTAATTCCTTCCACACTGAATTAAAAAATGGTTTTTCATTACTTCTAATTGAATTTTATTTTACATTTGCATTGCGAAAAAACAATATTCGTTATGAAAAGCTCCATTCTAAAGGTCGTTTTAGCGATTGGTATCATTGTATTGGCATATTTTGTATATGCCTCAATTATGGAACCCATCCGCTTTGAAAAAACACTAAATCAGCGTAATGCCAAAATAGTTAGTCATCTTAAAGACATCCGCTCTGCACAGACGCTGTACAAACAATTCCACAATAAGTACACGAGTGATTTTGATACGCTCATCGATTTCCTCAGAAATGGCCAGATACCAATAGTAAAGATGGTGGCTGACCCTACTGACACTACTTATACGCGGACCATCAATGATACCATTGGTTATATTGCTATCTCCGATTCGCTTTTTTCCAACAGGCCCAATTTCAAACTTGATGAATTGCCCATCATCCCATATTCAGATGGGAAAAAGTTTGATATGAAGACAGATATGGTAGATAAGGGTGGTGTAATAGTTCCTGTTATTGAAGTGGTAGTACCTTACGAGGTTTATCTTTCTGATCTTGATCAACAGGATGTAGTAAACCTGGCAGAACGCCAGAAAGCTATGAACCGTTATCCCGGTCTGGTTATGGGTTCGCTAACCGAAGCTACCACCGACGGAAACTGGGAGTAAGCCATCCGCAATGTCCGAAACCGATCTGATTAGCCATACTCAGCTTTATGACCGGTTATTTGAACCATCGGCAACAAAGAATTATAATCTGTCCATCCGGTTTCAACCGGATGGACTTTCTTTTTCAGTATTTAACCCGGCTGATAAAAAATTTTTAGGCCTCGAGGAAGTTAAATTCCCAATAAGAACTCCTCTGAGAAGCACGATTTTGTCGGATAATATTTATGCGACTCATTGTACCAGGTTCCTGAGCAATCACCCCTGGCTTCGGCTGCCTTTTAATAAAACCAATGCATTGTTTACGGTTAAACAATTCACTTTGGTGCCCGAGATCATCTTTAAAGAAGAAAATACCACAGACTACCTGGCCCTCGTGCATGAAATACTTCCGGGTGACAAACTATATAACAGTCTATGCCGTTGGGCCGAAGCCAGGCTTATTTTTGCGGTCAGCCGGACAATAATGGAAGCAGCAAATACCTTTTTTCCTGATGCGCGCATCTCTCATCATATGTGTGCACTTATTGAAACACTGCTGCCCCGTTTTAAGCACAGTTCATTCCCTTCTGCACTCTTTCTGAATGTGCGTCAGGGCTTTTCGGACATACTTGCAATTAAAAACAATGGTCTGGTTTTTGTAAACACTTTTGAGTGCCATTCCTCAGAAGACTCTGTTTACTTCCTTCTTTTCGTAATGGAACAGCTTCAGGCCAATCCCGAACAATGGCCGGTATTTATTTCGGGTGATGTTATGGAAAATGATCAATTGTCTCAACTGGTTTACCGATATGTACGGAATGTACATTTTCTGGATGCCATGGAGAATGGTAAAACTGCCTTTGCCCTCGAAGGTATGAACAAATACCGGTTTGTTGAACTGTTAAACCCCCTGTTATGAGAATAATAAGCGGCTCTCACAAAAGCCGGCAAATACATGCACCAAAAAACCTCCCGGTCCGACCCACTACAGATATCGCCAAAGAAGCCATATTTAATGTATTGGTCAATCACTTTGACCTGGAAAGTGCATTTGTACTTGACCTTTTTGCGGGAACCGGCAACATTTCTTATGAATTTGCAAGCAGAGGCGCTGCCGGTATCACCAGCGTAGATAAAAACCTGTATTGCGTTGATTTTATCAGAAAAACTGCTTCCGATCTGGGTTTCGGAGCCTTATTGGCCTTTCGGGCAGATGCCTTCAGATATCTGGCCAACACCGAAGGAACCTACGATATTATTTTTTGCGATCCACCCTTCGATATGCAAGAGATAAAGGCCATTCCCCGGCTTGTATTTGAACATCAACGGCTAAAACCAGCAGGCTGGCTTATAGTAGAACATTCAGGAGAACACGATTTGAGTAAATTGCCGCATTTTTACCAGTTGCGAAAATATGGAAAAGTAAATTTCAGTATTTTTAAGGAATCTGAATAGGCAGAACCTTTATTTTAAATGCATTAAATCAGGGCCATACCTTTGTTTGCTTACCGCATCTGAATACCTCTGCATGCATGAACAAACCCTATAATGCATTGTTATAAGCATTGCAACTAACCTCTATTTTTTTTTGAACTATTTGACGCGTAATGAACAAAATGCAGAAAACATTTGGGATAAAAACCACCGATAAAGAAACCTTAAAGAACTGGTACTTTCTAATGTCACTGGGGCGCAAACTTGATGATCGTGCGCCCAATTATCTGAAACAAGCCCTTGGATGGTCCTATCATGCACCTTATGCAGGTCACGATGGCATTCAACTTGCGGTAGGTCAGGTTTTCGAAAAAAACAAAGATCACTTATTTCCCTACTACCGGGATATGCTCACCGCTATATCTGCCGGACTTACTGCTGAGGAAATCATCATGAACGGCATTTCCAAAGCCGGCGACCTGGCCAGCGGAGGCAGGCACATGTCGAACCATTTTGCCAAGCCTGAATGGAATATTCACAATGTTTCATCCGCCACCGGTAATCATACCCTGCATGCTGTGGGAGTAGCCCGAGGAATGAAGCGCTACGGAGTAAACGCCGTGGCCATCAGTTCCCAGGGCGAATCATCAACCAGTGAAGGTTATGTTTATGAAGCCATTAATGGCGCTTCAAACGAAAAATTGCCTGTTATTTTTGTTATTCAGGACAATAATTATGGCATATCTGTGCACAAGCGCGATCAGACTGCCAATTGGCGGGCTGCTGATAATTTTACGGGATTCAAAAACCTGCGCATCATCCATTGCGACGGAAAGAATGTATTTGATTCCATGAATGCCATGACGGAAGCTAAACGTCATGCAAAAGAAAAGTCAGAGCCTGTAATCGTGCATGCTTCCACTATCCGTATCCATTCACATTCCAATTCTGACAAACATGAGCTTTACCGCGATGATATGGAGCGGTTTTGTGCACAGGCCAACGATCCTTTTGAGCGTTACCGGAAAACCCTTATCATTTCTGGAAGGGTTAGCGAAGAAGAACTGGACGAACTGGATCAAAAAGCCAAGGCTGAGGTGTCGAAAGCACACAAAAAAGTAATTGTGGCTGCTGACCCTACCCCTGAAAGCATTTTCGACTTTGTAATCCCTGAACCTTACGCTGCAGAAAAATATCCGGACGGCACACATAAGCTCGAATCCGGTGAAAAATTCAAACTGATTCAGGCGCTCAATGAAACCCTTAAGGCTGAATTCCGGCACAATCCCGATACCTTTATCTGGGGTCAGGATATTGCCAACAAGGACAAAGGCGGCATTTTCAATGTAACCAAAGGCATGCAACAGGAATTTGGGATTGAACGTGTTTTCAATGCCCCCATTGCCGAAGACTTTATTGTGGGAACAGCCAATGGAATGAGCCGGTTTGATGACAAAATCCGTATCGTTATTGAAGGTGCTGAGTTTGCCGATTATTTCTGGCCCGCTATGGAGCAATTTGTAGAGATGACTCACGATTACTGGCGTAGTAATGGTGCCTTTGCACCCAATGTGGTGATTCGCCTGGCCTCAGGAGGATATATCGGAGGCGGACTCTATCACAGTCAAACCATAGAAGGAGCCATGACCACTTTCCCCGGAATAAGGGTTGTTTATCCGTCGTTTGCCGATGATGCTGCGGGTTTGCTTCGCACAGCCATGCGCTCAAAAGGTCCCACTTTATTTTTAGAACCCAAAGCACTTTATAACGATCCCAAAGCCGAGACATGGGTACCCGAAGATTTTGAAGTACCTTTTGGTAAGGCCCGCATTCGCAGGGAAGGCAACGACCTGACCATAATCACTTATGGTAACACCTCACACATGTGTTTGGCCGTTGCGGAAAAAATAGCTCAAGAATCCGGAAAAAGTATAGAAGTAATTGATATCCGTTCACTCATTCCACTGGATAAAGATACCATACTCAATTCAGTGAAAAAAACCAATCGCGCTTTAGTGGTGCATGAAGACAAGGTATTTGGAGGATTCGGCGGCGAATTGGCAGCAATAATTTCCAATGAAGGATTTACTTATCTGGATGCACCCGTTAAGAGAGTGGGAAGTACCTTCACACCAGTTGGTTTTAATCCCATACTCGAGAGGGCTATTCTGCCAGATATTGATAAAATATACACCGCAGCAAAGGAAGTACTTGATTTTTAAAATCAGATTTCCGGGGCTGGGTAATGGTATTTAAAATAGCGTAAAAAAAGGATGTTTGGAAGGTGAAATTAACCTTCCTTTCATATGTTCATTTAGTAAATTTTGAAAAACAACTTTTTTTTACTATATTTGTAATGTTAATTTCTAATACTGTTGCTTATGCCTACCGGTAAAATTAAGTTTTTTAATGAGCGCAAGGGCTTCGGGTTTATTGTTGATGACGAAACCCAGCATGATGTATTTGTTCATGCGACAGGCCTCACCGAAAAAGTTGGTGAAAACGACCTGGTTTCTTTTGAAATAGCCGAAGACAAGAGGGGTAAAAAAGCCGTCGAAGTCAGAAAAATCTGATCACGCTTTAATGACTTTCTTCCATTAAAAGGAGGCAATTTCCGTATTTGAGCTTTTTATAGAGCTCACCCAAGCAGGACTCACCCACGTGCCGGGCTAAACCTTATCTTTGCAGCAAATTTGCATTCTCGTGAACTATTTACTCGTTGAGCAACTCAGCAAATCATACGGAGAAAAAGAACTCTTTAACAATCTGACTTTTGGTATTGACCAGGGCAGCAAGGTGGCATTAATTGCGCGGAATGGTGCAGGCAAAAGCAGTTTGTTACGCATCATCAGCGGTCAGGAACTGCCCGATGCTGGCAATGTTGTCTTCCGTAAGGATATACGATGGGCATTCCTTCCACAAAACCCTGAAATAGATGACAACACTTCTGTGTTTGACATCCTGTTTCATTCCGAAAATGAATTCATGCGTGCCATCAGGGAATATGAAGATTGCCTCAGGCAACTCAAGCACCACAATACACCTGAACTGCGCAAACGGCTTGAAACGGCTACTACCACCATGGAAATGGTGAATGGCTGGGATTATGAGGTTCGCATCAAAGAGATATTGAGCCGTTTTAAAATAACTGACCTGGATCAAAAAGCCGGAGAACTATCGGGTGGACAGCGCAAGAAAGTATCCCTTGCCAAAGTGCTGCTTCAGGAAACAGATTTGCTTATCCTTGATGAACCCACCAACCATCTTGACATTGAAATGATTGAGTGGCTTGAAGATTATTTGTCCCGCCAAAACCTTAGTTTACTGGTAGTAACCCATGACAGGTATTTTCTGGATAATGTATGCAATGAAATTCTGGAGTTAGACAACCAGCAGCTATACCGGTACCGGGGAAATTACTCCTATTTTCTGGAAAAAAAAGCAGAGCGTGAAGCGGTGGAAACCGCTGAAACAGAGAAAGCCCGGGGATTATACCGGAAGGAACTCGATTGGATGCGTCGTATGCCACAAGCCCGCAGCACAAAAGCAAAAGCAAGGGTAGACTCCTTTTATGAGCTTCAGGATAAAGCTAACCGGCGGGTAGAAAAAGATACCGGTTCATTGGAAGTAAGCATGACCCGTATGGGTGGTAAGATTCTTGAAATAAACAATATCTTTAAAGCCTACGATGGCAATAAGCTGGTTACTGATTTTTCCTACACATTTAAAAAAGGCGAAAGAATTGGGGTAGTGGGTAAAAACGGCTGCGGCAAATCCACATTGCTCAATATGATTATGGGCACGGTTAAGCCGGATATGGGACATATTGTTTCCGGTCAGACTGTGGTGTTTGGCTATTACTCTCAGGAAGGGTTTCAACCCGAAGGCGACAAGAGAGTGATTGACATCGCAAAAAGTATAGCAGAAGAGATGCCATTGGGCAAAGGACGTATTTCTGCGTCTGCCTTTTTATCCCATTTTAACTTCCCGCACGCACTTCAGTACAATTATTTTTCCAGCCTTAGCGGAGGTGAAAAACGCCGGTTGTTTCTGTTGATGCAATTGCTAAAAAATCCCAACTTTCTGATCCTGGATGAACCCACCAACGACCTGGACATTCATACGCTGAATCTGCTTGAAGAATTTCTGATGAATTTTGAAGGATGTTTGCTTGTGGTTTCACATGATCGGTTTTTCATGGATAAACTGGTTGATCATGTATTTGTATTTGAAGGAGAGGGAAAAATTAAGGACTTTTATGGCAATTATACTGAATACTATCGCAATCGCCTCGCGGAGGAAGCCCGCCTGAACCGCCAAAAACTGGCAGAAGTCAGGCCAGAGGTTAAAAAGCAGCCTGAAAAGCCCCTCATGCGAAAACCCACTTATAAGGAAAAGACAGAATTTGAATCTCTTGAAAAAGATATTGCCCATCTGGAAACCTTAAAGGCCGGGCTTTTGAAAAAAATGAACAGTGGCGCCTACACCCCTGCTGAACTGGAACAAATCAGCCGCAATTATGGAATTGCTGAGGCTGAGATTGAAGAAAAAACCAATCGCTGGCTTACACTGGCTACTTTGTTTGAATAGTATTCCAACGAAATATTGTGGCATGAAAAAATCAGTTTTCCCGCAAGAGAAAACTGATTTCGCTATTGAGTGTGTGAAGTGCTACGAATTCAACATAACCGGCATAACGAGCATAAGAATTTCTTCGGCTTCATTTTCTCTTTCCACCGGTCTGAGAATGCCGGCCCGGTTGGGAGCCGAAAGTTCCAGTTTAATGTTCTCACTCTCCAGGTTATTGAGCATTTCAAGCAAAAAGCGGGAATTAAATCCGATTTCCATATCTTCTCCATCATAGTTGCAATTGAGCCTTTGGCGTGACTCGTGAGCAAAGTCAATATCTTCAGCATCTACATACAGTTCCTGACCGCTAATGGAAAGTCTGATCTGGTTGGTTGATTTGCTGGCAAAGAAAGAAGCACGTCTAAGTGTAGTAATCAGTGACAAACGATCAACCAACAGGGTATTCGGATTATCGGTAGGGATAACCGCTTCGTAATTGGGATAGCGGCCTTCTATCAATCGGCAGACCAGATCTACATTACGGAAAGTAAAGCGGGCATTCGTATCATTATATTCAACAGAAATTTCGGTCTGGTCTGGTGAAAGTATGGCTTTTAACTGGTTGAGTGGTTTTTTGGCCATAATAAAACTGGTATTGCTGATTGCAGAGGCATCATTACGCTTGTATTTTACCAGCTTATGGGCATCGGTGGCCACAAAAATGATCGAATCTGCTGAAAGGTCGCAATAAACGCCCGACATGGCCGGTCTGAGGTCATCGTTGCCTGTGGCAAAAATGGTTTTGTTGATGGCCATAAGCAATAGCTCTGAAGGCAGGCTAATCTTTTCAGCGCCTTCGAGTTGCTGTGCTTTGGGAAATTCATCAGCATTGTGTCCTGCAATGCGGAATTTGGCTTCGTCGGCAGCTATTTCAATGCCCAGGTCTTTATCGATGGTAAAGGTGAGCGGCGTGTCGCCATAAGTTTTCAACAATTCGAGCAAAATTCTGGCTGGAATAGCTACTGCCCCTTCATCATCAGCCATAGTGGCTTCCACGGTTACGGTCATGGTGGTTTCCAAATCAGAGGCAGTAATGCTCAGAATATTGCCATTTAATTCAACCAGAAAATCATCCAGTATTGGAAGGGTGTTACTCGAATTGAGCACTCCGCTGATGGATTGGAGGCTTCGCAATAAGCTTTGGCTTGATACTATAAACTTCATGTTAAATGTTTTTCATTAAAAAGGATGCATTTATTATGGGCACGGTAAAATTATGAAATATATTGACAATTAAAGCCACAGAATGAAAATGCTTTGAATAAAATTATCAACAAGATATTAACGGCTGTTATTTTAGCCTGTTTTTTCCAAAATCAAACTTTTTTTCTGTGCCATTTAACAACCTTTTCATATTTTCACGATGGGTGAAGGGAACAAAAACAGCAATACAAATGGCCAGTATAATGAGTGGAACACTCTCTACGCCAAAAATAAAAATTGCTTCCAGTGGAAAAATGATGGCACTGGTTATGGAGGAGAGCGAAACAATACGGGTAAAAATCATCATTAAGGTAAAAAATACCAGGATGAACAGAAAAGGAGCCGGATAAAGGAATATAACGATTCCCACCAGAGAGGCTACGCCCTTACCTCCCCGAAAGCGGGCAAATACAGGATATACGTGACCAAGTACAGCCAGTCCACCCAAAATAATCTGATAGATGGTATGCTGATTGTCAGAAAATTCAGGGTTGTTAAGCCAGATGGAGAGCGAAACAGCCAGCCATGCCTTAAAAACATCGAACAACAACACCGGAATGCCTGCTTTTAACCCCAACACCCTTATGGTATTGGTTGCTCCTGCGTTGCCACTGCCATGGTTGCGTATGTCAAGTTTGAAATATCGCTTCCCAACCCAAACCGCAGTGGGGATTGAACCAAGCAAATACGCAAGAATTGCAGCCAGTATTACTTCAAAGTTAAGCATAGCATTTAGCATTTAGGGTTGTTGGCGCGATTGCATCTTCCGCAGGAAGGCAATTCTTCGTTCCGGTGTACCGATAATATATTGATAGGGCGCCTCGCCGTTTCCTGATTTTTGAATCCGTTTGTCTTCTTTTAGTTCAGCAATGATGGCATTAAAATCATTGTCAGAAGATATGGCCTGCATAAAATTACTGCCGTAACTAAAAAAGTACCATTGGTCGTTGCTGATTTCAAGATAGATATTGATGATATCTCCCGTCCGGCGTTTGCCAATTTCTACATAGCCGTTCACTTTTCTATTTACGAGATTTCCATTTACCCCAGCTAAGCCAAATTCGCCTTCACTAACCATAGATTTGAGGTTTGGATCCCAAACCATGTTTAACCCGGTAAGTAGCAGCCTTTGGCTGAGTTCGGCAGGCGGACGTTTTAGTTGTCCGCTAAGATTGAGTTCGGCAGTTACATCCCGGGCTGTGTTTTGTCCCAGTATTCCGTTGAGCAGGCTTTGATAACTAAATCCATTAACGTCGGTGCCTGTAAGTTCACTTTTTCGCAAAGCATCCGAAAGTTTGTTCATGGCCTGATCCGCAAAGAAAAAATTGATGGCCATACCTAGTTCAAACCGGGTAGAATCGGCAGGCATAAATTGTATGGCCTTGCCAAAAGATCGTACATTCACCTGACCCAGGCCAGCTCCGGTTTCAATTTTTCCGGTGGCAGTCAGGATACATTGCCTGGTATCCAGTTCCATAGCGGGTGAGGTATTATTGGCAACATCCTTAGCTTCAGTTATAATAAATCGTTCTTTACCCGCGTCATAACTTATCCAACCATTGGCTGAAGCTACAATGGTATCACCCCAGGCCTTTGGTTTTTGATAAAAGGCAGGATATATCTCACTGAAAAAATCAGAGTAAACCAGGGCCACAAAGACCGGATCGCCCAGGGTGTCCTTCATCACCGGAGAAACGGGCAACTGTATCTTTTGTGGATTGACAAAGGTGCTGAATGTAACCCAGGAGGATTGCCCATCATTACATGGATCGTTGATTTGATAGGCACCACTGAAATTCATAAATTGTTCTGCTGCCAGCAAATCAATCATTCCGGTAAAGCGGAAATGAGCGTTAAGTTCAAATTGATCTTCCGGTTTAATCAGCGCCCGTCCAATGGTTTGCCCGGCATCATCTACCCGGATATTACCAAAGTAAACTGGTTGTATAGTTCCCCTGCTATCGGCGTAATCCACATAGCCCGAGGCGGTGTAATCATGTCGGGTTTTCACTTCTGCTGAAGCATTATAAATGCGGTGATATTTCTGCTTGCGATCAGCAATAATGGTGGCATTGGTCAATGGTTGCATGTTTCCATCTGAAAGTATGGTAACCTCACCATTACCGGGGAAAATGGCTGCATCTGCTACCCTGATCATCTTAACTTCACGGGCATTGATCACATTTTCTTTCATTCGGTAAGTGGCTTCCATGGCAAAAAACTGCAGGGAATCACGTGCGGGATCAGTAGAAATAAAGGCTGAACCTGTAAAATCAAAATCCACAAGATCAGTAAGATTTATGGTATCAGATAATGCTGCGCGGCTGGCCAGGGAGTTGGTAAGGTAAAGTTCATCATCTTTCATGCGCCACTCTATCTTATCCATATAACATATGTACCGGCTCAATGGCAGATTAATACGCACGCTGTTACCCGGGGTGCCAAAAGTGGCAAAGTTTCTGGTAAAATCAACCCTGCCCGGATAAACATCCGCTGCAAATGACAGAGAGGGCCTTTCGGGATAATACAACCTGAAGGCCGTGGTATCAGAGGTAAATGAATGCGTACTAAACACAAAGGTGTTGGCCGTGAGATCTGCATTGTCGAATCGCGTTTTACCTTTACCAAGCAAACCGGCTGTGGTAAGGGAGAGAACTCCCGAATGAAACGATTTACCATTAAACATAGCAAACTCTTTTCCCGGAAGCGTACTCAGGCGCATAACATCCATCTTTGGCAACCAGCGTTGGTTCACACCTACACCAGTAACCTCCGGAAATGCAGGAAAATCGGTGCTTTGCGCTATGTTAAAGCTGTCAAGTATGGCTACCAATGAGTCCGGATAAAACATAAACCGCTTCGATTCACTGGTCGAAGTCAGGTATTTTAATGTACCGCTACCATCCAACCCCCTGTTGCTAAGGGCGAGTTTAGAGTAAAAGGTTGCCCTTCCGTCATACACAGGTATACCTTCTTTCCCCAACTGCCGGTTAAACCCCAGAGAGTAATCATCCATTACTTTAAGCGGTTCTCTGATTTCAGGCAAAATGCCATCGGAATATAAATAACCGTTAAATTTCAGGCCTTCGGTGGTAAAACTATTCAGGCTGTCGAGCACAAAGGGATCAACGGTATAGTAAAATTTATCACGATTATAAACTCCTTTTTCTACCCTGGGCTGGTCATAATATACATACGCGTCGTTTTTGCTGATAAATACCGGATATACCGGCAGGTTTTGGATGCCCGACTTATTGGCCGGGTCATCAATCATCAGCTCACCGCTGAGGTTAGCCAGTACATTTTTAACCCTCACCTGTGATAACTTTTTGTCTTTCTTCGAAACGGTATCTACTTTAAAGGTAATGGAGTCTATCTGTGGCATATTCAGTTTGAATTTGTCGTATTCAAACGAACTCTCATTGGCATAAAAGTCAAAATAGCCTGCACGCACCAGGCCGGTAAAAACAAAGTCACGGTTTTTGCGGAGTAAAATTTCGTGATCACGGGGATAGATGTAAACAGCCTGGGAATCGCTGAGTGAAACCTGGGACACCCCTTTTATCTTCAGGTCGAATGTTTTCAGATTGAGTTCGGCATTGCTGGTCCGGGTAACCTGCGATTGAATCTGAATGACATCATAGTCCTTTTTTTTGCTGCGTGCCATCAGGTAATCGGTAAGCCGTTCAACGACTTCTATGCGCTCATTATCAATATTGTAAATAATGTAACCGCCGTTTGAAAGGTTAAGTACCATAGCTTTAACCTGTTCGGCAGGTTTTTGCATAAACTCAATGAGTTCGCTCAGATAGAAAACTTTTCTTTTGGTACTGTTGGAAAAGTTATAAATAACATTCAATGGATTGATCTCATCAATGCCCTGCATGCGGCGGTAACGATCAAGAGAGTAGTAACTTGATGATTCAAAAAAGGCATCGCCCTGTTGTCGGATGCCACGCAGCATTTCCAAACTCATGTTGTCGCTGCCAATGGTATAATACAAGGCTTCAAAATACATATCTACCTTATGATAGGAGTTGAAAAAAGGGCTGGCTGTTGCGCCCTCGCCTGAACGGATAAGCATCAGCTCACGGTCTTTGTCCATGTACCTTACCTGAATACCGGGATGAAAAATGGAATCTGCTTCATAATAAATGGTCGCAGAAGCCCTTTGCGAAATCATGCGTTCGGGATTAATAACGAAACTGCGTGAAGCCAGTTTGATAAATGGAGAACCCTGCCGCTTAATCCAGACAACAGCATCGCGGTTACCATATCCTGAGCCAATAATCCGGGCACCTTCCAATGTAAATCCACCTCTGTAATATATATCCTTATACAACGGGCTAATCTCTATATCTGTTTGATAGGAGGTAAAACGGGGAAAGGTTGCCTTGTCAGTGGGCACCCCAACCAGCACGCGGTCTTCCAGGCTGCCGGTAAGCGGAAAATTGAAGAACCCCTTGTGGTAAAAGTTAACAGTATCGGCACTCCAGGCAGTAATTTTAAGATCAATGCTGTAACTTTGAATCAGGGCGTATATCTTTTGTGGATCAAGCTTTACGGCTTCCCAGTAAACCTTTCCTCCATAACCCACAAATATATCTTTTAGCGGATAATGTGTGCCGGATGTTTCATGAATTCGAATACTGTCACGTCCGGTAATACAAACCAGATCAACCTTGCTGAGCTTTACCACAAGTGTGGTATCGTAATCATAGGAATAGCTTCCTTTACGAAATTGCCAGGAATTGCCATAGGATCTGAAGATGGTATTTTTTTTATTCAGGTTTACCGTATTTTCAAAGAAAATGCTGAGTTGTCGCAGCAATTTGGTATCTATAAAAGGTTGAAGACCCTTGTGCCAGGCAATGATGCTATGGGGAAGACCGCTGAGCCGGAAGGTATTTACGGCTTCCAGATAATCACGGAATGCCGGAGTCGGGCGCATATTCTGAGCAAGCATCAGATTGGAAGTACGGATTATCTCTTTTTGGGCACCTGGAGCCACTTCGCCGTTCACCCAGCGATCCTTGAGCGTTTTTATGGCTTCACGGGCCACTTTATCTTTGGATGATGCCATAAAAGAAGCTAAATCTTCTATAAATACTTCCGGATCATCTGAGAAAATGTTGGGATTCTGAGCAGACAACGAAAAGGTGTAAATCAGTAAGAATAACAAGACAGAAATTCGTCGTAGCATAGTTATTTCAGTTAAAAAGCGGCGTTAATTTATTTTTTAGAATCCTCCGGACAAAGCGGCATATGGAAACAGGCTGCAACCCAGTTGTTTTTTTCCGCATATCCATCAGCAATAAGTCCCAGTTTCTCAGCCTGTCTACTGATGGCATCCAGGTCGCTCAGATAAAAACCACTCATAATTAATATACCTCCGGCTATAAGGCAGTTTACATATGCTGCCATATCTGCCATAAGAATATTGCGGTTGATATTTGCCAGAATTATTTCATATGGCTGGTCGCCCAGTTGGGAAGCATCACCATAATAAACGCTGATATTGTCTGTTTTATTTCTTTCCACGTTTTCAAGTGCGTTGTGGAAAGCCCATTCATCATTATCTATGGCTGTAATGGGGTTGGCTCCAATTTTTGAAGCCAGAATGGCGAGTATGGCAGTTCCACTTCCCATGTCGAGCAGGGATTTACCGGCAAGTTCCATATGAAGTAATTGTTCAATAATCAGCGCAGTAGTTTCATGGTGAGCCGTGCCGAACGACATTTTTGGCTCAATTACCAGATCAATCATACCAGCCGGTGCAGGCGGATGAAAGGGAGCCCTTATGTGACACTTACCGGAAATAGTGACCGGGTTAAAGTTTGATTCCCATACAGCATTCCAGTTTTGACCGGCAATTTTAACTATGGTAAATTGAACATCCTGAAAATCCTGCTTTACAGAGTGCTGGTCTAATAGTTCAAAGCTGAAATCTCTGGCCGGGATATAGGCAGCTATTCCTTCCGGAATTTCTTCAAAGCTCTCAAATCCTATTTCGGCTAACCGGGCAATAAGAATTTCGCCCAATGGAGCACCGTTTCCTGGCAGGCGACAATTCAACTGAATATAATCCATAAAAAGTGCTTATTTTACTTCCCCGAAGCTATTCACTATGGCCACGAAATCCTCAGGCTTAAGCGAGGCACCTCCAATGAGGCCACCATCCACATCAGGGTTGGCGAAGAGTTCGGCTGCATTCGAAGCATTGCAGCTTCCACCGTATAATATGCTTACCTCACTGGCAGCATCGTGGCCAAACTTTGCAGCAACCGAACTGCGGATAAAGGCATGCATTTCCTGTGCCTGTTCAGGGGTAGCAGTGCGACCGGTGCCAATGGCCCAAACAGGTTCATAGGCAATAATGATGCGTTTAAATTCATCTTCGCTCAATTTAAATAAAGCGTCACTCAGCTGTGATTCTACCACATTAAAGTGATGACCGTTTTCTCTTTCTTCCAGTGCTTCGCCACAACAATATATTGGTGTTAATTCATGACGGAGCGCCAGTTCAATTTTTTTCGCAACAGCATTATCGTTTTCACCAAAATACTGCCGGCGTTCGGAATGACCCAATATTACATATTTAGCCCCCATTGATTGGACCATAGCGGCAGAAATTTCCCCCGTATATGCGCCCGATTCATGTTCACTGATGTTCTGAACACCAAAGCCAAAACCATGTTCAGTTGAAACATCATTGGCCAGCTCAAGATACAACACCGGTGGGAAAACCACAACGGTCACCTCAGCCGGATGACCTTTTTTGAGCTGATCTGCAATGCCAAAGAGCAGGTCTTCAGCCTCACTAAAAACTTTATTCATCTTCCAGTTTCCGGCAACAATTTTTTTTCTCATAATTCTATTGTGTTAAATGAGTTCAATATTTTTCAGGCAAGTCTCACCCTTGGATCGAGTATGCCATAAATAATATCTACAAAAATATTAATAATCACCAACATAACAGCAATAAAAAGCACAGCACCCATTACCACAGGGAAATCGTATTTTTCCAAACCATCTACAATAACTACCCCAATTCCTTTCCAATCGAATACATATTCTACAAAAACAGCACCAGCCATAAGGGATGCGAACCAGCCGGATGCAGCAGTAACCACCGGATTTAAGGCGTTGCGCAAAGCATGGCGATAAATGACACGATTTTTGGTAAGCCCTTTGGCTCTGGCAGTACGAATAAAATCCTGTGAAAGTACTTCAAGCATGGAACTGCGGGTAAGCTCAATGATGATGGCCAGTGGCCGGATTCCCAATGTGAGGGCAGGAAGAATGAGGTTTTTAAGGTCAAGGTATTCGCCACGGCCAAAATCATCTACTGAATATAAAGAACCAAACATGCTGAGTCCGGTGTAATCTGCAAGTACGAATGCGAATAACCATGCCATAAGTATGGCCGCAAAAAAAGAGGGTAACGACATGCCAAGAACAGAGACGATGAGCGCCGTGTGATCGAACCAGGAGTCTTTACGTAAAGCTGTGGCTACACCAATAAAAACACCCAGAATAATGGCAAAACCCATGGCTACAGTAGCCAGCAACAAGGTGTTGGGTAAGGCCTGTACTATGATGTCGTTTACTTTACGCTGGCTTTGATAAGAACGTCTGAGATAAGGTGGTTTTAGTAACACCGCCGTATTTCCCACTGTAAAAAGCTTCTGGTAAGGTTCGTATTTTCCCCAGACCGAAACCGGATCGTGATCCGAGGTGATCCAGTGGAACGACAATGGCGACAAGTCATTAAGAAAATCGGTGTATTGACGCAACAGGGGTTTGTCTCTGCCCAGCTCCTTGTTGATGGTTTCCACCGAAGCCATATCAGCCCTTTGTCCCAGCATCATTCTGGCCGGATCACCCGGAAGGATGTTGAACAAGACAAAAACAAGCGTAACTACCCCAAACAATACAAAAAGTCCGTAATACAGCCGTTTGAGGATAAAATATATCATAAAATCAATGGGCTGGTTTGGGTGGATAAGTAAGAATTACCTCTTCGTAGGCAGGCAAATCGTTGAAGTGCCACTTATCAATTACAATACCGCTATCCATTAACATGAGGCCGGGATTGGCCCTAACCATAGATTTCAGCACAATATCATCAGCATAGAAGAATTCATAGCTGAGGCCCAGTTGTTGTTTTATCTCTTCCACCTTTTCAGGCAAGGTAGCAGTAAGTGCTATAAATCCGCAGCCATCTTCTTCTGTTTTGAGTGCAAACTCATTTAAGTTTTTTAAGGCGGTAGTATCTGCAGCCTCCAGATCCCAGGAGATGACAATATACTGGCATCCTGGATGGCGGATAAAGGTTTCGGTGAAATCGTTCCCTTCTTCATCCAGAATCTGCAAGGTGCTGCCCGGTGATATATTGGGATTTTCTACGCGTTGTTCCACGAACTCCCATTGCTGCATCCACACAGAATCATTGTATGGATAGTCTGGTGAGAGGTATTCCTGAATCTCGCCGGTGGCCTTATTGCGATAAATGAGGTAATATTTGACAGGCTGAGGGTTTTCAACATACATTTTATTGCCCTTCTTCCATTCCCTGAAATCCAATATTGGCAGATGATTGTAATTCCAGAGACTAAAACCTGCAAACATGGCCACTATCAGGACAGCCGATCCATAGGAGACTAAATTTCCATAGCGGTCGCGGGTTTTATTGCGGTAAGCAAACAAGATCAGGGTAAAAATCAGCAGTATAATATTTTTGTAAAAAGTTTGCCAGTTGGTAAGTATGATGGCATCACCAAAACAGCCACAATCGGGAACGGGGTCGAAAATAGCATCGTTAAGCGTAAGTCCCGTAAAGAAAAGCATGACTACCAGGAGCAACCAGGAATTTATTCTGGGTTTCAGATTTAAGAGCACCACCACCCCAAGGGTAAATTCAAGGGTACTCATTAAAATGGATAAAGTCAGTGCAGCGGGCAACATCCAGGGAGTACCCCAAACCAAAAAATAATCCTCGAAACGATACGCGGTGCCTAAAGGATCAATTCCTTTAACCACTCCCGAAAAAATAAAGGTAATTCCAACGACAATTCTCGAAATTAAATGCAGCAACTTCATGATAAAATGTAGTTTGTTATAAGTTATAATCAGTGTTGTTCTGAACGTTTAATGAGTGCAAAGACGGCATAGTTGATAATGTCGTAATAATTGGCATCTACGCCTTCAGAAACGAAAGTTTCTCCTTTATTGTCTTCTATCTGCTTAACCCTGAGCAGTTTCATCAAAATGATATCGGTGAGGGAACTTATCCGCATATTCCGCCATGCTTCATCGTAATCGTGATTTTTATCGAACATGAGTGAGCGCGCCTGTTGAGCATATTTATCATACATTGCTTCAATTTCAGGTAGTGGGGGTTGAATGTCTTTTTTTTCAAACCATTCCAGCTGAATCAGCGCGATAATGGCATAATTTACGATGCCTATAAATTCAGGCCAGATGTCTTCATTAATCTTTCGTTCGCCCTTATGTTGCAAATTTCTGATTCGGTTTGCTTTGATGTATATCTGGTCGGTAAGCGATTCGGGTCTGAGTATTCTCCATGCAGGGCCATAATCTTTCATTTTGGCTAAAAATATATCTTTGCAGGCAGAGATGATATCATCAAACTGGGTTCCGGTATCTTGTTTCATGTAAAATTGACCCTTAACAGGTTGTAGGTTATTAATTTCAGACAAAATTATGGTAATTTCGACCGATAAAAGTAGTGATTTTTCCCAAACTGCCCTGCTGAGGTGCGGATCAAAACTGGTGGATTTAGATAACCCATTGATAATGGGCATCTTAAATTTCACCCCTGATTCATTTTATGATGGCGGCAGCAGTTTTACTGTGGACGAAGCGGTGAAAAAGGCCGGGAAAATGATGGATGAAGGAGCAACATTTATAGATATTGGGGCTGTTTCCACCCGGCCTGGCAGCAAAACACCAGCCTGTGATGAAGAAATAAACCGGTTGTTGCCGGTGTTGAAAGCGATTATTCACCTGTTTCCTGAAGCAGTGGTATCGGTAGATACTTATCGTGCCGAAGTAGCCCGCATTGCGCTGCACGAGGGGGCACACATGATCAATGATATTTCCGGAGGGCAGGCCGATGCCGGCATGCTTCAATTGATGGCGCATTCAGAGGCTGCTTATGTAATGATGCACATGCAGGGTACCCCCGAAACCATGCAAAAAAACCCTCATTATGAAAATATTGTAGAGGAAATCGCTCATTTTTTTACCGCTCAGCTTCGTCATTTAAAATTATCCGGGAAAAAAAATATTGTACTTGATCCTGGTTTCGGATTTGGCAAAAACCTAAATCACAATTACACCCTGCTTAATCATCTGCATTATTTCAGAGCAATGTTTGATTTTCCATTACTGGCAGGGATATCCAGAAAATCTATGATTTACAAACCCCTGGAAGTTACCCCTGCCGAAGCGTTGAACGGTACAACGGTGGCCAATACCATTGCCTTGCTTCAGGGAGCCAATATTTTAAGGGTTCATGATGTAAAACCAGCCATTGAAGCTGTTAAACTTGTTAAGCTAATGCGGCAGAACATTTAATTTTCTAAATTTGCAAAAAAGCCTTCCATGCCTGAATTACTATCTTTACTTTTCATAAATATCCGATTGCTTGATATTATTGATATATTGCTGGTTGCTCTAATGCTTTATGAATTGTATAATTTATTAAAGGGTACTGCAGCTATTAATATTCTCATTGGTATCATTGCTATATTTTTAATATGGAGGGTGGTGAGAATTCTGGAGATGGAGCTGCTGTCCGAAATTCTCGGGGCTTTTATCAGTGTGGGTTTTATCGCTTTAATAGTAGTGTTTCAGCCTGAAATCAGAAAATTTTTGCTGGTATTGGGTACCCCATCATTCATCCGTAAAAAGAACCGGCGGTTTTTCTTCTGGCGCATGCGTCCGGGCGATAAAGAACAGCTTAATATAGACCCCATAGTGCAGGCCTGCCATAAGATGGCAAACCTTAAAACAGGTGCTCTTATCGTAATTGGAAAAATTCATGAACTTGAAGAATATGAACAAACAGGGGAAATACTCGATGCCATTATTTCGGAACAGCTAATCGAGAATATCTTTTTTAAGAACTCGCCCCTGCACGATGGAGCCATGATTATTTTGAACAACAGAATTAAAGCAGCCAGTTGTATACTTCCGGTATCAAAAAATGACAAGCTACCCGCCCATATCGGCTTGCGCCACCGATCTGCTGTGGGTGTGACCGAAAAAACGGATGCTGTGGCCATTGTCGTTTCGGAACAAACGGGCAAGATATCATGGTGTAAGGAAGGAAAGCTCATGCACCATATTCAGCCGTCACAACTGAAATCAATGCTTGAGGAAGAATTTAATGTTGAAAATTAAGAGGCTTACTGGCTGGCTTCTGCAGCTTTTCTCTCAAATTCCCTGACCATTTCATCCGGCGACTTTCCAAGATTTGCAATAGCGGCTTCGGCATCATCGGTCAATTCATGATTGGGAAACATTTTAATAAAATCCTGATAAGATTTTAATGCCTGTGCATAATTACTTTGAAAATTCTCATAAATAAAGCCTTTCAAAAAAATGACTTCAGGTATGTGCTTACTTTTGGAGTACTCATTGATCATTCTATCGCTGAGGGCAATGGCCTTTTCCCCCTGATTCATCGACATGCTCAGGGTAATGGCTTTGTAAAGGAAAGTGGGTGCCAATGAATCATCAGGATGTTCGTTCACAAATTTTTGATACTCCTCAAGCAATTCATTTAGCTTTGCCTGTTCAGGCCGGGCATCCGAGGCATCAATATTTTTCTCGAGCCTGGTCAGACGTTCTACATCCTTATCCAATCCGGAGGTGCATGAAATAAGAGCAGCAAAGGCTGCTACCAACAGCAGGGCAATTGATTTATTGTTCATAACGGAATTCAGATAAGGTTAAGAAATGGCTTTTTTGCGTGTTGCCGGAAAGAGCATTTTATAGCTGGTATCTACCAAACCCTTTGCTATCTCGCTTAGTTTCCTTTTAAGCATGATTTTTCGCAAAGAACTGATTCGGTCAACAAAGAGGATGCCTTCCAAATGATCGTATTCATGCTGAATAACCCTTGCAAATACGCCGTTGAGTTTTTCATCATGAAAATTAAAATTTTCATCATAATACTGAATTCTCAAATCCGTTTTGCGTATTACATCCTCGCGAATGTCCGGAATACTGAGGCATCCTTCGTTAAACGACCACTCTTCACCTTCCTGCTCAATAATGTGGGGATTTATGAATACTTTTTTAAGATTGGTTTCGCCCGGAAAGTCCTCCGCATAGGGGGTGGCATCAATTATAAATAATCGAATGCCTTTATTTACCTGTGGGGCAGCCAGGCCTACCCCGCTGGCAGCGTACATGGTCTCGAACATATCGTCAATAAGCTGCTGTAATCCGGGATAATCTTTATCTATATCAACGCAGACTTTGCGAAGCATAGGATGGCCGTATGAAACAATAGGCAATATCATGCGAAATAATTTTCAGGTTTTATTCAATCGGGTGCAAAATTACAAAAATCATTTGAATCGGCCCATATCCCTCATTTCGAGATAGGACTGCAGGATAATAGCAGCACTAACAGCATCGACCAGGGCTTTGTTCCGGCGCGCTGACTTTTTCTTTCCCGATTGAAAAATGGCCTGCTGAGCCAAATGTGAAGTAAAGCGTTCATCTACGCGAGCAATCTTCATTTCAGGGAAAGTCTTACGAAACAAACGGATAAACGGCTCAATATACTGAACTGATTCTGACGGCAGATTGTTCATTTGCCGGGGTTCACCTATTACAATCAGGTCAACCTCTTCCTTCGCAAAATAGTCTTTCAGAAATGGAATGATTTGAGCAGCGCTTATGGTAGTCATGGGTGAGCTAATCATTTGTCCGGGATCAGTAACTGCCAACCCCACCCTTTTTCTGCCATAATCAATAGCTAAAATCCTGCCCATTTTGTTATTGTTTAAAGCACAAAGTTAGCAATAAACTCAAGGCGTTGAAAAAACCAGTAATTTTGACCTTTTAAATTTTGAATTATGAGGGAGCTTCAGCAATTGATAACTTCGGCCTGGGACGATCGCGCGCTTTTAAGCCGTTCAGCGGTGAGTGATGCCATTAAACATGTAATATCCTTACTTGATAATGGTGAGTTGCGCGTGGCTGCGCCTATAGGCGATGACTGGCAGGTAAATGAATGGGTAAAAAAAGCAGTTATTCTTTATTTTGTCATCTCAGGTATGGAAACAACTGAAGCAGGGCCACTGGAATTCCACGATAAGATACCTTTGAAACATAACTTTTCACAATTGGGCATACGGGTAGTCCCTCATGCAGTGGCTCGTTATGGTTCCTTTCTGGCGCCCGGTGTAATATTAATGCCGTCGTATGTAAATATTGGTGCCTATGTGGATAGTTTTACCATGGTAGATACATGGGCCACCGTGGGTTCATGTGCTCAAATTGGCAAAAATGTTCATCTATCGGGAGGTGTTGGCATAGGTGGTGTGCTGGAACCTGTTCAGGCTGCACCGGTAATTATTGAGGACAATTGTTTTATCGGATCAAGATGTATAGTGGTGGAAGGTGTAAGAATAGGACACGGGGCGGTGCTGGGTGCGAATGTAGTTATTACCCATTCCACCCGTATTATCGACGTTTCCGGCACTTCGCCCCGTGAACTCAAAGGATACATTCCTGCACGTTCGGTGGTTATACCCGGCACTTATCCCAAGGCATTTCCTGCAGGCGAATTTCAGGTTTCCTGCGCACTGATCATAGGTCAGCGTAAAGAGTCGACCGATTTGAAAACTTCGCTTAACGATGCCTTGCGGGATTACAATATTCAAGTTTAAAGCTCCAGTTTCGTATGACGAACGGTAAACCATTAGCACGTATCCTGATCATACAAACGGCCTCGCTGGGTGATGTGATATTGTCCACAGCTTTGGCTGAAACTCTGCATGAAGCCTACCCTAAAGCCCGAATCGACTTCCTGATAAAAAAAGGATATGAATCTCTTTTTCAGGAACATCCTTTTATACACCAGGTCTATACCTGGGATAAAAGCCGCCGGAAATACTTAAAGTTATGGCGTCTTCTCCTTAAGGTTCACAGCAACCGTTATGATGCTGTAATAAATGTGCAGCGGTTTGCTTCTTCCGGTTTCATTACTGCATTCTCCGGAGCTCCATTCACTGCAGGATTTCGCAAAAACCCATTTTCAAGATTTTTCAAACACAGTGCAGCCCATGTTATCTCGGCCAGGGTTAAAGGTATACACGAAACAGACCGGAATCATGCTTTGATTCAACCACTGACCGACATAAAGACCAAAAGGCCCGGGCTATATCCTTCTACTGCTGACCACCAGGCAGTTAACGTCCATCAAAAGGGAGCATATATCACCCTTTCGCCGGCTTCATTGTGGTTTACCAAACAATATCCGGCAGAGAAGTGGGCAGATTTTCTGGACCAGATCCCCATCGGATTGCGCGTTTTTTTACTGGGATCAAAGGCGGACTATGATCTGTGTGAGCAAATCATCAGTCAAACGAGTCATAAAAACATTAAAAATCTTGCAGGGTTACTCACATTTCTGCAAAGTGCAGCCCTGATGCAGCATGCACTGATGAATTATGTAAATGATTCCGCACCCAATCACCTGGCTTCGGCCGTGAATGCACCGGTTACCGTTATATTTTGCAGTACGGTACCTGAATTTGGGTTCGGCCCTTTGTCTGACAATGCCCATATTGTGCAAACAACATTGGCCCTCGACTGCCGTCCATGCGGATTACATGGATATCAGGCTTGTCCGTTGGGTCATTTTGCCTGTGCTCATTCCATAAAAACCAGCCAATTACTTGATACTTTGCCACCATGGACAGATCAATAATCGAAGAAGTGGAAAAAACTTATAAAATCCTGCACTCGGGAGGAGTTATTCTTTATCCCACAAATACGGTGTGGGGCCTGGGATGCGATGCCCTAAATGCCAGAGCAATAGATCGTGTTTATAAAATCAAGAAACGCAAAGCTGAGAAAAGCATGATTATCCTCCTGGATGATCTTGAAAGGGTTTCGGATTACGTTACTTTTATTCCAGAAATATTGCCCGATTTAATTGAAAATTTTGACCGCCCGTTAACGGTGATTTACGACAAAGGTAAGAATCTGCCTAAAAATTTATTGGCCGACGATGGTAGTATTGCCATAAGGATAGTTAAAGATGAGTTCTGCCGGCCATTGATCAAGCGGCTGGGTCGTCCGCTTATTTCTACATCGGCAAATGTTTCGGGAGAACCGGCACCTCTGATTTTTAGTCATATTTCCAGTAAAATCAGAGATCAGGTGGATTACACCGTGGAGTTATTTCGGGATCGGCTTGGGCTGTCTAAAACTTCAACCATCATTCGCCTGCATAATGACGGCAATTATGAGGTAGTAAGGGAATAATTACTTTGCCGCCAAAGGAAGACGTATGATTTCGGGAATAAAAATACTGACATCGCCTCCGTTTTTATGTATATCTCTAACGATGGATGAATTGACAGAGGTAAATTCAGGAGTAGTAAGCAAAAACACGGTTTCAATTTGGGGATAAAGCCGCTTATTGACCTGTCCTACCGTTCTTTCAAATTCAAAATCGGCCGATGTACGCAATCCCCTGAGAATGTGGGTGGCCTGAACCTGCCGGCAAAAATCAACAGTGAGGCCGGCATAATGCATCACCTTAATGGCAGGATAGTGTTGAAAGACCTGTTTGATCCATGTCAGACGATCTTCCAGTTCAAAATAGCTTTTCTTCTCAATATTTAGTCCAACGGCAACAATGACTTCATCAAAAAGGGGCAGCGCCCTTAGGATGATGTTTTCATGACCACGGGTGATGGGGTCGAATGATCCGGGAAATACAGCACGTTTGATCATGAGAGCTATGTTTATTTTGCAAAGGTAGCAACTATTCTGCTTTTTTTGTATGTCTTACCTGCCGGAATTTAACTTTAAAACATCCGTAATGGTTGGTCTTAAAGAAGCATAAACTTCAGGCATAATATTTTCCACGGCCGTTTTTCCGAGCCAGACAGCCCGTTCAATGTTTTCGTCCGTCTGAGGTTTCAGGATTTCATTTCCCTGATAAAACATGGAATACCAATAGGTATGTTTAAGCACTTTGTGATTCTTAAACAAATAGGTATGGTAAGTGTGTGGTAGTTCATTCGTAATATATTGACCACTGATGCCGGTTTCTTCTGTAACTTCACGCAATGCAGCCTGAGCCGGTGTCTCGTTTTCTTCTATATTACCCTTGGGAAGGTCCCAATGCCCAAAACGATAGATGAACAGCCACTCATTGTTAATATTTTTCACCAATCCTCCGGCTGCGTCAAGATTTAGAAAAAGAGCTTTAAAGGCATCGAACAAGGTGTCAGTATTTCCGTTATAATAAAGCACCAGCCCCGGACGACCGGGTCGGGATGCGAATTGTTGATAAGTTGACTCCAATGTGTCTATTGAATACACCTCACAAACTTCAAGATGCCTAAAGTCATTGGCATCAGTGAGTTTGTTCACAATAATTAGCGGATTGTCGTTGACGAATATTTTATACATTTGCCCCATGAATAAAAGAGAAATCCTTGCACAGGATACCGCAGAATTCCTTCTGCAAATAAAAGCAATAAAACTGGATGCTGACCATCCTTTTACCTGGACATCCGGGATAATTTCCCCCATTTACTGTGATAATCGCAAGATATTATCCTATCCAAAGGTACGAACTTTTATTAGGCAGGAGTTTGCCAAACTCATTACTGCCGAGTTTGGAGCCATTGATGTGATCGCTGGTGTGGCTACCGGTGCCATAGCTCATGGCGTGTTGGTAGCTCAGGATCTGGGCCTGCCATTTGTGTATGTGCGATCTTCAAAAAAAGAACACGGTTTGAGCAACCAGATTGAAGGTGTAGTTGAATCCGGGCAGTCGGTAGTAGTAGTCGAAGACCTTGTTTCTACCGGTAAAAGCAGTCTGGATGCCGTTAAGGCTTTACGCGATACCGGATGCAATGTTAAAGGTATGGTTGCCATTTTTACCTACGATCTTGAAACTGCCAAAGAAAATTTTAAAAAAGAAAACTGCCCTCTTTTCACGCTTACCAATTACAATGCACTCATAAATTATGCCCACGATAAAAATTTTATCCGGGAGTCCGACCTGAATTCACTTATTCAGTGGCGGGAAGATCCCGAAAAGTGGGGAAAATAAACCAAACCATGACTACTTTTACAAGTAAACAAACCACCATAAACCGGAGCGCCGGGTATGTGTTCCGGTTTTTAAGCGATTTTAACAATTTCGGCAAATTGCTTCCTCCACAGGTAACCGAATGGGAATGTGATTCTGAAAGCTGTAGCTTTAATATTCAAAACATGGCAAAGCTGGAATTGCGTTATGAAGTGAAACAACCCAATTCCCACATTAAAATGGTATCTGAGGGTAAGTCTCCTTTTTCTTTCGACGTTCAATGCTACATTGCCGATACCAGCGACCAGACGTGTGAGGTTCAGCTTGAACTCAATGCCAAACTTAATCCTATGATTAAAATGATGGCCTCCAGGCCGCTTGCCAACTTTATTGACATACTTGCTGAAAAGTTAAAAGAAACTTGCGAGGAACAGCCTGTCTGATAAAGAAGCGTATTGCAGGGAGTAGAATCTTTAATTAGCGCTCAAAAACCACCTCTTTCATACCACAGGTAAATGTCCGGCCATCTTCAGCCGTGAGCTTCAGCATTCCATACTTTGCAATGCCGGTAATGGTTGCGCGTAACTTCTCGTTTTGAATGGAATAGGATGCCACTTGATCCAGTTGATACAGCCGGTTCAGATAATGCTGATTCAATGATTCGAAATTGCCATTTTTTATGATATCATAGGCCCGGCCAAAGTTAATGTGCCACATTGTCAGTAAATCATCCAGGTTATGTTCCTTTCTGGTTATCATAGCAAGTGATACTGCGATGGGGGCATTTTCACTAAAGACCATCTGATTTACATTGAGACCTATACCGCAAATGGTCTGGCTAATGGAATTATTGGAGATATTATTCTTAATCAGCATGCCAGCCACTTTACGACTGCCCAGATAAATATCATTGGGCCATTTTATCATTGCTTTCTCCGGTAAATCAAGTGAATCGAGCAGCTCGCATATCGAAATCGAGGTCAACTGAGTTAGCATAAATTGTTGCTCTGCCTTGATAAATTCAGGATACAGCACGATGGAAAAAGTAAGGTTACAACCAGCTTCGCTTTCCCAATGGTTGTTTTCCTGTCCTCTTCCATGAGTCTGGTGCCGGGCAACCACTATACTGCCCTCAGGTAACTGCCTTGTTGACAATATCTCCTCCAGGTAATCATTGGTTGAATGAATTTCATTAAGCCTGATGATTTGAGGGTGCATAATAGTGATGATTATGAGTTAATTACAAGCGATTGTTCAGAAGTTAACTGCTGCGGTATAATTGTTGATGATACCCTTACTTCAATATTAATACCCTGAGTAAATGGTATTGATGAAGCAATGCATTTTTAAGCACATTTATTGATTAACTTTGCAAAAATAATTACATTAAGCTTATGGCGGAAAAAAAAGCCAAAACTACTGCCCTTTCACTTGCCAATCTGGCCATAGAAGGGATTTTTGATAAAAAGGGTGAAGATGTCATCCGCATTGATTTCAGAAAAATGAAAAATGCGGTCGCCGATTTTTTTGTTATTTGCCATGGAAACTCACCAGCTCAAGTTGAAGCTATTGCAGATTCTATAGAGATGACTGTTAAAAAAAATTCGGGTCAGCAGGTGTGGAAGAAAGAAGGATTTGAGAATGCTGAGTGGGTTTTGCTTGATTTTGTGGATGTAGTAGTTCATATTTTCCAGGCAGAAACGCGTAAATACTATCGTCTGGAAGAGCTTTGGGCCGATGCAGAACTGAAAGCCATAGCCACCCCTACTCCGACTGAAAATAATACTATGAAAAACTCAAAGGCGAAGGCCTGAATGCTATGAAGGAAGAAGAAAAGAAAAAACCTGATCCCATTACGGGTAACGGAAATAAGAGCAAAAGCGGTAAGCCGAAATTTAGTTTTTACTGGATTTATGCTATACTGCTTGTCGTGATCATTGGCATGCAGTTAATGAACTGGAAGTCAGAGGTCAAAGATATTGATGGCCGTAAGTTCGAGGAGCTGGTCAAAAACGGAGAAATTGAGCGGCTGGTAGTAGTGAACGAAGAGTTTGCCGAAATATACCTCACCAAGGAAGCCCTCAACAAGGAAGAACACCAGGCTGTACGCCCCGGAGATGGACTTGGCGCCTCGGATGGACCGCAGTATATCTATAAAACCGGACCAATTGATAGCTTTATATCTGATTTCAAGACCCTGCAGGAAGGAGTGGAGCATCCTGTTTATCCTAAATATCAAACGCGTCACAATGTATGGGGAGATGCCCTCTCATGGATATTCCCCGTGTTGTTGCTTGTTGGAGCCTGGTTTTTCATCATGCGTATGATGAGTCGTGGTGGAGCAGGTGGAGGCGGTCAGATATTTAATATAGGTAAATCTAAAGCTCAGTTGTTCGACAAGGATACCCATGTGAATATCAATTTCAATGATGTTGCCGGCCTCGAAGAAGCCAAGGTAGAAATCATGGAAATTGTTGATTTCCTTAAAAATCCAAAGAAATATACCACACTTGGAGGGAAAATACCCAAAGGCGCTTTGCTGGTTGGCCCTCCCGGTACCGGTAAAACTCTACTGGCCAAGGCTGTAGCCGGAGAAGCCAAGGTTCCCTTTTTCTCCCTGTCGGGTTCTGATTTTGTGGAGATGTTTGTTGGGGTGGGTGCATCACGTGTACGCGACCTGTTTAAACAAGCCAAAGAAAAATCACCCTGTATAATTTTTATTGATGAAATTGATGCCATCGGCCGGGCCAGAGGTAAAAATCAGTTCACCGGTGCCAACGATGAGCGGGAAAACACCCTGAATCAATTACTTACCGAAATGGATGGCTTTGCCACCAATGCCGGAGTAATCATTTTGGCAGCCACCAACCGTGCTGATGTTCTGGACCGGGCATTGTTGCGGGCCGGACGTTTTGACCGTCAAATACATGTTGAACTCCCTGATCTGGAAGAACGCAAAGCCATTTTTAAAGTTCACATGAAACCGCTGAAATACAATGATACGGTAGATGTTAATTTCCTGGCAAAACAAACACCGGGCTTTTCAGGTGCTGATATAGCCAATGTATGTAATGAGTCTGCACTCATTGCCGCCCGGCGCAATAAGTCGGAAATCGGGAAACAGGATTTTATGGATGCCATTGATCGCATTGTTGGCGGATTGGAAAAACGCAATAAAATAATTTCGCCACAGGAGAAAAAGGTAATTGCATTTCATGAATCGGGCCATGCTGCCGTAAGCTGGTTGCTTGAACATGCACACCCTCTGGTAAAAGTAACCATTGTTCCACGTGGTAAAGCCCTGGGTGCAGCCTGGTATCTGCCTGAAGAAAGGCAAATTACTACTTATGAACAGATGCTGGATGAACTTACCGCGACCCTGGGAGGCCGTGCCGCCGAAGAAGTAGTTTTTGGCAAAATATCTACCGGTGCCCTTAACGATCTGGAAAAAGTTACCAAACAGGCCTTTGCAATGGTAGCTTATTTCGGTTTAAATGAAACCATTGGCAATGTGAGCTATTATGACTCTTCCGGACAATCGGAATACTCATTTAATAAACCCTTTAGTGAAGCAACTTCTCAAACTATTGATGCCGAAATTAGTAAAATGATTGAGCAGGCCTATGAGCGTGCCAAAGATATTCTTATAGCCAATCGCGATAAGCTGGATCAGCTTGCTGCAATTCTGTTGAAAAAAGAGGTGATTTTCCGGGAAGACCTGGAACATATATTTGGCAAACGTCCCTTTGAGAATGAATCTGCGGCAGAAGGGCCGGAACAACAGATGCCTCCCATAGCGCTGGCGCCCGATATTGCTCTCGAATCCAACGGACTCCCTGATAAGGATCATCCTGCTGAAAAAAGTATGCCGCCTTCAGAAACACCAGAACCGCATGACACCCCAAAATCGGAGGGATAAATTGCCCGAACACCTCAAAGAAAGCACCACCCGTGAAAAGGTGATGAAGAACATCAGGCATGCACTGATTGAGCCTTCCGACAATCCTTTTGATGGAGTAAACTTTAGCCAGCCCATATTTCAGCCTCTGGCAGATTCCCCTGATGTGAATTTTGTTACGGAATTTACCCGCGCCGGGGGCAAATTTGTTTTTTGCGAGTCACCTGACGATATGTTGGATAAAATAAAACAACTTTTTGCTGAACGGCAATGGAATGAGGCATGGTGTAATGACACTGCACTTACATCTATGCTACGACATGCAGGCATAAGTACCCACGATGACACGGAAGATTTTGAAAACATGAAAGTAGCTGTAACCGGTTGCGAAGCGCTGGTTTCCCGTACCGGCAGCATTATGGTTTCATCCAGACAACGATCAGGTCGACGAATGCACATTTATCCTGAAAGGCATATTGTAATTGCCTTTACTTCACAGGTAACTACTGATTTGAATCAGGCCATTGAAAAAGTCAGGCAAAAATATCACGGGCGCCTGCCTTCTTCTGTTTCACTTATTACCGGCCCAAGCCGAACTGCTGATATTGAAAAAACACTGGTAACCGGTATGCATGGGCCAGTGGAATTGTTTGTTTTTATGGCGGATGACGCTGATTAATACAATTTTAAATGGAAGGATGGGTTAAAATCTTTGCGTCAGGTCAATTGCATGAATGTGAACTGGTTAAAGGCATGCTGGCCGATAATAACATCACAGCTATCATTGTAAATAAACAGGATTCTGTATATCTTTTCGGTGAAATTGAACTTTATGTGTCAGTAGAGGATGCCTTTGAGGCCAATCATTTAATCAATTTACTGCATCGTGAATAACTTTATCAAAAGAACCATCACGGGAACCATTTTTGTAATCGTCATTGTGGGTGCAGTACTATGGAATCCATGGATATTTGCTGTGCTCTTCCTGCTGGTCAGCCTGGGTGGCTTGCTTGAGTTTTTCCGTATGACGCGCACTGCCGGGCTGGAAGTCGCACGCAGTGTAATGCTGGTAATTGGTGCTACCGTTTATGGAATGATTACCCTGGTATTGAATAACTTGCTTGAGCCGGCATATCTTCTATTCGCATTATTGATTCTACCATTACTTCTTGCACTTGAATTATTCAGGAAGAAGGGAAACCCTTTTTTGAATGTGGCAACTGCATTGATTGGCCTGATCTGGATAGTGATTCCCCTTGCCCTGTTAAATGGTTTCTTTTTAAAAGGGGCCGAACCGGGATGGATGCACAGCGGTTCATTGCTTGGTTTTTTTCTTATCCTCTGGATTTACGATTCGGGAGCCTACATATTCGGCTCCCTGATGGGTAAGCATCGCATGCTTGAACGCATCAGCCCCAAAAAATCCTGGGAAGGTTTTATCGGAGGAACCCTTACAGGCTGGCTTACAGCATTTTTAATTTCAGCATCATTTCGCGAATTTTCCCTTTTACAATGGTTACTGATTGCCACAATAATTATTATCTTTGGCACTATCGGCGACCTGGTTGAATCTATGCTTAAGCGCAGTACCGGCGTGAAAGATTCCGGGACCTTATTACCCGGACATGGCGGCATTCTCGATCGTTTTGATGCGGTGCTGTTGGCAGCACCAGCTGTATTTTTACTTTTGCAGTTTTTAAGGTAATATTGCATCTGCAAAACACATTTTTTAACCATCCAAATCCATATTGCCATGCGCATTCACAAGGAAGGATACCTTATTATTCTTATTGCATTTATCACTTTAGGTGTACTTTCTCCACTGGCCGGCTCTATAACCATGCCATTATGGATGCGTTTATCAATTTGGGTGTTTTTACTGCTGATGTTTGCATGGATAGTCAGATTTTTTCGTTCACCACAGCGCATGGTGGTGCCTGATGATGGGCTTGTTTTATCGCCTGCTGATGGAAGAATTGTGGCTATTGAAGAGGTAATTGAAACGGAATACTTTGGTGATCACCGAATACAGGTATCCGTATTTATGTCACCCAACAATGTACATATTAATTGGAGCCCTGTTTCCGGACAGATTAAATATACCAAATATCACCCCGGTCGATATCTGGTAGCCTGGCATCCCAAATCATCGAGTCAAAATGAACGATCAAGCGTCGTGGTAGAGCGGGCAGATGGCATCGCATTGCTGGTGCGCCAGATTGCCGGCGCTATGGCACGACGAGTAGTAACCTATGCACGGGAGGGAAATAATATCCGGCAGGGAGATGAAATCGGTTTTATCAAATTTGGTTCCCGCGTAGACGTATTCTTGCCACGCGACAGTGATATTAAAGTTGAATTGAACGATAAAGTAAGAGGCAATGTTACGGTACTGGCAGTGTTGAAAAACGCCGCCTCTATAAAACAATGATATTCAACCCATTAAAAAAAGTTCCATCTCACCGAAAGAATTCCTTCTAATCATTTATATTCTTCAGCTTTCTGCCGGAGATGTGTCTGTTGATTTTATTCGTCATATCAGGATCCGGAATTGAATAATAACTTTATATTAATACGCCCGCTCGTTCCGACCTTCAATATAATTGATAAAGGAACGATTCACTACCTTATTGCCTCCGGGTGTGGGATAATTCCCGGTAAAATACCAGTCGCCGGTGTGTTCAGGAATGGCCTGATGCAAATCTTCTATGGTTTGAAATACCAGTTGCACTTCTGCCTGGCATGCTGCGGGTGTAACCAGTTGAGAGATTTTTGCAGAAATCTGTTCGGCAGTAAATGGCCGGTAAATCTCTTTAACAAAATTAACCACCTCTTCTTTGGGAAGTTTTTCCTGAGCTTTACATTTTAAATAAACCTCATTGATCACCTGTCCCTGACGTGTCTCCTTCAACAATTCGATGGCAGCATTAAAAGCTATAAAATCGCCCAGCTTTGTCATATCAATCCCGTAGCAGTCCGGATAGCGGATTTGGGGTGCAGAAGAAGCCACTACAATTTTTTTTGGGTTTAAGCGGTCGAGAATGCGTATAATGCTCTTTCGGAGGGTGGTGCCGCGCACGACCGAATCATCGAGCACCACCAGCGAATCGATGCCGGGCTTAACCACACCGTAAGTAACATCATACACGTGCGCCACCAGATCGTCACGGGCATTGTCCTGGGTAATAAAAGTACGTAGCTTGATGTCCTTAACGGCCAGTTTTTCAATCCGTGGTTTGAGGGTGAAGATTTCGTCAATTTTGGCCGGAGTGAGGTCCATCGACTCCTTAAGTAACCTCTCCTTTTTGATGCCATCACAAAAAGTGCCCAGTTGTTCTACAAGTCCATAAAAAGCTACTGCGGCCGTATTTGGGATATAGGAAAAAACTGTGTTTTTAAAATCATGATTCACCGCTTTTAACACCAGTGGGGTAAGCATTTGTCCCAACCGCTTCCGTTCACGATATATATCTACATCAGTACCCCGGCTGAAATAGATTCTTTCAAAGGAGCAGGATTGTTTCTTTAAGGGACTTAGAATGGGAGTATGATGAACTGTCCCGTCCCTTTCGATGATCAGCGCGCAACCCGGTTCAATTTCATTCACCCGACTATGGTGAACGTTCATGGCTGTTTGAATGGCCGGACGTTCAGAGGCAACTACCACTACTTCATCATCCTGATAATAATAAGCCGGACGAATACCCGATGGATCGCGCAATACAAAAGCGTCGCCATGGCCCAGCATTCCTGCAATGGCATAACCTCCATCCCAATGAACGGCCGACTGTTTCAACATTTCACCTACATTAAGCGCCCTGGCAATTTTGCTGGTTATTTCCTTTTTATTGTATCCTTCGGCTTTAAATTGCGCATAAAGGCGTTCGTTTTCTTCATCCAGAAAATGACCAATTTTTTCAAGTATGGTAATGGTATCGGAGGTTTCCACAGGATATTGACCCAGATCAAGTAGTCGCGAGAACAACTCATCCACGTTGGTCATATTGAAATTGCCGGCCAGAACCAGATTGCGGGTCATCCAATTGTTGGCTCGCAATACCGGATGCAGGTTCTGTATATTGTTCTTTCCAAAAGTCCCATATCGAAGGTGACCCAAAAAGAGTTCGCCGGCAAATCCGGAGTTGTCTTTCAGCCAGTATATGTCTTTTAATCTGTCGGGGCGGTTGTTGGCAGCAGCATTTATTTCATCATAGGCCCATTTAAACACATCAGAGATCGGAGAATTTGAATTGGATCGAAAACGATTGATGTATTTGCTTCCCGGATTCGGATCGAACTTGATACAGGCAATACCCGCCCCATCCTGACCCCGATTGTGCTGCTTTTCCATAAGCAGATGAAGCTTGTTTAATGCCCAGGTGGAGGTACCATAGCGACCCGGATAATATTCCAGGGGTTTCAGTAATCGAACCAGGGCTATTCCACATTCATGTTTGATCTGCTCACTCATTAAGACCCCCGTTAAAATTTATCGTTTATATTTGCGCTTCAAAAGAGTAGTTTTATCTTTTTTGACGAGCTGCAAAAATACACAATTATGTAGCCTTATTTAATAATTTTTCCTTTAAAAAAAAACGCTCCGGCAATAATATCATCTGACTGCAATCAACTGATTCTAAAATCATATCTAATTATTTATGAGCTCATTAACAAGCATAAGAATAAAACAAGCTTCCAGGCATGACATTGAGTTTATTGTTGAATCTCAGTTGAAAATGGCCATGGAAACGGAAAAACTTGCTTTAGACCGCTACACCGTAATGCGTGGAGTAACAAGCGTTTTCTCAGATTCAACAAAGGGATTTTATATTGTGGCAGTTACCGCTGAGGAGGAACGCATAGCCTGTCTTATGATCACTCCTGAATGGAGCGATTGGCGCAATGCATGGATGTGGTGGATACAATCGGTTTACGTTTCCCCGGAATGGCGCAAAAAAGGTCTTTTCCGTAAGATGTATACCTATTTGAAAGACCGCGTAAATGAGCTTGAGGAAGTTTCTGGCATGAGGCTTTATGTGGACAGAAAGAATACCCGTGCTCAGGAAGTATACCGCAGTGTAGGCATGAATGGCGACCATTATCTCACTTTTGAATGGATGAAATAAATTTTAAACCCATGAAAATAAACACCTTACCATTACTCCTATCCCTTCTGATGTTTAACGCATTAGTGCAGGCACAGCCCTGCAATACAGCCATTCCGGAACACCTGTTCCGGCAGAAAATGCGTTCTGTGGATTTACAATCCGCGGATGAGAGCCGGCTTCAGGTGGGTGTAACCATTGTTAAACAATATTGTCTGTCGGCGGAACAGGTAGCTGCAATAGCCGGGCTTTTTTATGATGATGCTTTCCGGCTGCAGTTTGCTGAGTCGGCCTGGCTCAATACAGTAGACAAAGAGAACTTTTATATTGTATATGATGCCTTTGCCCATTTCTCTGCAGTTTTTATGCTTCATGATTATGTACAGGAAATGAAACGTCATTCACATGATTATCTGCCTCCGGTAGAACCACCATTGAATCTTAATTTCCCGGCCCTGAATTATCCGGTCTGGGAAGTATATCACGGTCCGACCAATTGCGAGCAACCTATGGGTGAGTTTGAATTTAACGATCTTGCCCGACAGTTGGCTTCTACCGGAAATGAATCGGGACGTCAGTCGCGATTATCACGTATTGCTCAGAATCATTGCATGAGTGCGGCTCAGGCAGTAAAGTTTGCCTCATTATTGAAATCAGAACCCAATCGCCTGGATTTTTTCCGCGAAGCAATATATAGTGTATATGATTTACAAAATCTGGCCTTTGGAGCGACGCTCTTTTCACATATCCCAAACAAAGGTGCCTACAACAATATTATTTCGCAAATCCGGCCACCTCAACCTCCTCCTCCCTGCCAGGTAAACCCTGATGATTTTACTCAAATCATCCGAACCATCAGGAAAGAAAGCTTTAATAACACCAAACTTAAGCTCGCCAAACAAATAGTGCAGGCAAAACATTGTTTTACCGTCAACCAGATTAAGGAAATTATTGTGCTCTTTGATTTTGATGAAACCCGGTTGGAATTAGCTGAATTTGCCTGGGAATATACCCTTGACCGGGAAAATTACTATCAGGTAGCAGATGCTTTCAGCTTTAATCAAACACGTGAAAAGCTGATGAAATTCCTGGAGAAAAAGTGAGATTTATGAATGTTTTTACAACCCAGGACTTATCCTGAACTACTCATAAAACCTTAAATAAATAAATAAGCTCAGGTTAATCCCAATGTTATGGGGAGGCAGGGTTTGGCTTAAATTCACCCCCCAACTTGCGACCCATATGAGACATATAAGAGAGAAAAGTTTTTGAGGGGTAGGTTCAAAGGGGTTTAGACATAAAATAATATTTTGTCAAAACTGCGAATACTGTTTTGTGAATTAATCAGGTCGTTTATTTTTAGCTAAAAACCGCGCAAATTTGATTTTTATGAATTTAAGTGGTTAGCGGTTAAATTTAAGTAACTTGCCAATAGATTCCACTGTTGTAACGCTTCGGGCTTTTAAAATATGAGAAGCCCAATAAATATGTTTCCAACAGTCAAAAAACCGGGAATGGAATCCTCAACTTTTGAAGAAATCCCGCCTGGTCGGTATCAACGGCCATTAGAACTATTTTAGCTATCAGGCGGTTCGGTAAAATTTCGGTAATGCGAAAACAGGGCTTATTTACTGGGTGTTTTACACTTTAAACAAAATGGCCGGTGAACACATAGCTGTTCTCCACAATTGCGACAGCGCCACCTTTCAGTTTCGTTATTTGAAAAATGGACCAAGCCCTTCGTTTTAATGCTTTCGAGGTTTTCAATCATACTCATTCCATATTTTGTTCTGTACCGCTGATCCAATTGTTTCAGCCGCTTGCAGGAGTATTTCGGGCAATCATAGCAAAATCCCGGTTGGATTTTGTTCAGTTCTGCACAATTTGCGATGATACACTTCTGACAATACCCGGGTTTAGCAGTATTGTCGCCCCTGCATCCGGGACAAGGGTTTTTCAATCGTTGAAAACCTAAGCAGATTTCGCAGTTCATGCCACAGGGGGCGATTAGTCGGGGGATCATAATCTGGTTGCTCAGCAGATTTTACCATCAAATCTAAGTATTTTATACGAATGGATAGATTAAATTCATAAATTTAATCTATCCACTAATTTTACAATTCATCTCTTTTCAGAAACTATGCGTTGAAAGAAAAAGCCTAATTTCCACTTCTTAGCTTTAACACCTTTTGCATCATATCATAGGAATGGCGAAGCTCTTCTTCGCTGGCATCCTTCATTTCAGGGTCTCCTTCTATGACAGCCTGTTTCCATTCCTCAAAAGATAAATGCTGCATCATTTCCATCCCTTCTTCCATTTCTTCAGCATCATATTCTAAGTCTTCGTCACCCATAAAGTTCTCAATTTCCTGAATGGGAAAATCAGGCAATTCGAAGTTGGCATTTGGAACCGAAACATCAAGTTTAACACTTGTTGCCTCCGTTTTTGTGGTGATCCCTAAAACCGTCATCTCCATTTTAAGCATCAGTCCTTTGTGTATCCATTGTTTGCCACCCATTATTTCCCACACATCGCAGGTATAGCCAAGAAATTTTTCGGTGCCCGTTTTTTCACCACCCATACTTACCAGCATGCTTTCACCTACTTCCCCGGCATCACCATTTGGTTGATTTGCCATAATCATGTCCATGGAAATATCTCTTGAAACATAAATCTGCTTTTTGTTGAAATCAACTGAATAAGAATCGCCATTGTCTAATTTTACTATGGTATGGGTCTCTTCGGTTTCGGTGCTGGAGTTGCCTAAAAATTTCATGATAGTGGTTTGGCTTAAAACAGATTCTTTCAACTCAAGCGCGCCCCAATCCTTAAAATACAAGGTTTCGGTGCCACTTCCGTTGATCGTGCTGCCCATTACTTTTCCACTGGTGGTAGTCACATATTCTACAATACCCGACTTTAAATCATAGCGTTTCAGCTTGTTTTGTGCACTTCCGTTACAACCTGACATGGCAAGTAATAGCGAAAAGAGGATGCTTAGATTTTTCATTTTGATTGTGTTGTTTGTTAATGTTAGTCAATCTCTGATTTCTCTTCTATTGTTTGTATTTTACCCTTAGCATCAACATTTACCGCAAATCCTTTCTTTTTGCTAAAAGATTCTCCCCGTATAAAATACCAGGTATTGCCTTTTTTATAGAATTGTATGTGCTTGGTATCAAAGGTTCCCGGAGGATAAAGTGCATTCAATGCATCCTGAAATGTGGCTGCCGATAATTCGTTGTGGAGTTTAAAATCAGAAGACAACACATCGTTTAACTGTGATTTTTCCCGCAAGACTTCGTATTCCCCATTCAGGGCAAAGGCAATAAAAGATGATTCACTGTAAAAGTCTCCACCCAAATTGGTCTTTTCGGTTATCGAATAGAACTTTGCCTTAAAGACTTCATTGAGCGCAGCCGATTGAAAAGGCGACTTTAGGTATTCTATTTTATCTTTGCGGTAAGACAGGATAGCTTCCATGTCTTTATCGCTCACGGTTTGAGGTTTGATGGTATTTGGCGTAAGTGTATTATACACCCACAACTGGTAATTGCCTTTTGCTGCCATGTAGGTTTCGTTGGCAGCCACAATTTCCCTGATATCAAACAGATTAGCCGTTTGATTGTATTTTTCAGCCAGTCCGGGATGCATGGCAATGGAAAATCCGGACAGGGGGAAACCGCTGTAGTCATACGCAGACAGGATCCAGTTATATTCGGGATTTGTAATGGTAAAACCCGGCATGTGGTTTTCCTCTTTGTTGGTGGAAGCCCTCATTCTCGAATCGAAAATACCAACAGATTCGCTTAGTTGACCATTTTTGTCCATTACATAAACCGGAACGGTATCGTCGTCACCAAACTCATTAATTTTTAGTACTACATAACTATTGTGTTTGTTGGACGCACAAAGCATGCGTACATTTTCATCGGTTGAAAAAGTTTCATACGCTCCGCTTTCGATATTAAAAATACGTGGCTGCCCACTTTTTCCTTCGGTATCTAAAACCAGTTTCAGGTGAACGCCAGCAGCAGCCCAGGGCGCATTCACCTTATCTTTTTCGGTATAAACCAGCTTGATTTTATCCTTTTTATGGTCGAACGAATAAATGGCATCCAACAGAGGTGGCCCATCTTCAGGGTTCTTTTTAATGGTTACCATATAAAGCAACCCATCATCACAGGGAATCATATGAGCTACCGGATTTTCAGGGAGTTTTGCCGAAAATTTTTGCATTAACGACTTCTTCTCAAGATCGTAAAAGGACAGGTTTGGCATTTCGCCAATATTTTCTACTACAACCATTATTACCTCATCGGGGATAATGGTAGCAGCGCCAATTTCTTCGAGGGTCAGGATGGGATAATTCTTTTGTGCGCCGGCTGCTACAAAACATCCAAGAGCGATTAGTAAGAGGAATATTTTTCTCATGACTTTATTGTTTGTGTTTTAGGAATCTGATTACAAATGATCATTAAAACTCCAGGTTGTCGGAATATTCAATGGATTGAATGTTTTTATTGGAATCTGTTATTACCACAAATCCCCGCTTTTCACCAAACCAATCATCGCACACCAAAATCCATTGATCATCTTTCTGGATGATTTCGTCTTCGCGGCCGGAAGCACTGTCCAATAGCAGCTTTAAGGCCTCTTTTAATTGCGCCGCATCTGTCTGGTTGGTTATTTTAAAATCGCTTCGGATAAATGGCACCAATGAATCAGCCTCCATAACTTCTGTTATTTTCCCATTATGCTTCATTAAAACAGTTTCATGGAATCCGCCATTGTTATCATAATGCGGTATGGTTTTCAATTTGAAAAATGCTGCGTCGAAAACGGTTTTCAGTGCTGATACCCTTATCGCATCTACTTCTATTTCAATTTGAGATGCAATTAAATCATCAAGTGCCTTGTTTTCAGCATCGCTTAGCTGGCTGAAAGCTGAAAAACTAAAAAGCAAAGAAATTAAAAATGTTGCAAGTTCCTTTTTCATTTTAAAGTTGGTTTAGGTTGGTTTCTTTTTCAAACAGGTTGGCATGTTTTTCCTGAATTTGTTCCATGCGTTTTTCAAATCTGGACAAAACTACTTCAATCGCTTTGGCTTCCTGGTCGTTAAGTTCTTCTTCGATACGAACGCGCTGATCTAAATATTTGCCCCATTTCTCCAAAGTGCTCACCGATTTAACCGCTACTTCTGCAGTAATTTTAGCCAGTTTGATTTGCTCCATCATGCTAAGATCATCCTGGTCTTTACCCACAAACTCTCCGGCCTCTTCCAGGGTTTCATCTATCAGCAAAGCGTATTCGTCCAATACTTCAGCCATGCCTTCAATAAATTCGATTTTTGTGCATAGGCACTTCCCGCAAAAGCAAGGAAGACAAACAGAATGAGTATTGTTTTTTTCATGGGGCAGGCTTTCACTTATTTACAGGGTCTGAGCGGTGCACTGAGCCCATCTCATGTTCATCAGACGGTCAGTGCATTGCATTTCTTTTCTCTTATGGAGTATAAATCATTTTAAAGACATCTGATTCCACGGTACCGCTGAAGGTATGTTTATCGGTAGTTAACATTGCCGAGCAGGTTCCTTCAAAAGTTATTTTTGTTTTCGATTCTCTTGTTACGGTACCGGTTTGCGAGAAATACATTTCATCACTTCCATCTGAAAGCAGCAGATTTTTACCCATAATGGATATAGTCCCGCTGGACATGGTTTCATCAAAATGAAAAACCTCACCCACTTCCACCGGTATAGATGAAATGATAACTGAAAAATCGTCTCCTTTTGAAACGGTTGCTGCATTTCCCACCCAGCCAACTTCAATGGTGGTGCCCGAAGCGATGGTTTGGCCATCAATTACTACATTGTAAGTGCCTTCGGTTTGAGCTGGCCCTGCATCCTCATCCTTATCTTTTTTACAAGAAGTAAACACTACGCTTAAAGCGCTTAAAACAATTGCCATGGTTAAGATTGATTTTTTCATTTTTGTGAAATTAAGTGGTTATAATGTGACTTTATTAGAACTTTACAAATTCTACCCTGCGGTTGTTGGCTTTTCCTTCGGCGGTGGTGTTTTCACCAATGGGTTTGCTTTCGCCCCAGCCTGCAGATTTAAGACGATTGGCTGGAATGCCCATATCAATCAGGCGTTCCATCACTGCCCTGGCGCGGCTTTCGGAAAGGCTTTGGTTTAATGCCTCATCACCATCACTGTCGGTGTGACCTTCCACACTGAAATTCAGGGTGGGCTGCTTTTGCATCAGTTCAAAAATTTCATTGATGGCGCCGTTACTTTCCGGCTTTATGGTGGCTTTGTTCACATCGAAGCGAATGCCGTTTACAATAATCTTCCCATCAGAAAGTACCCGGTCGTAGTACTTTACTCCACCTTTGGCGATTCTGAAGTTTTTTGCGCAAAATGCTTTGCCCTCTGCTGCATCCCATCGGCTTGGAAATTCACCGTTTTCTTCATCTGCAGATGGTCCATCTTCAAAAATAACTTCATCGCCGGGAACAAAATCGAATTTCGCCCATTGCACTTCGGGTTTTGCTGGTTTTGATGCACCATTGGTTTCATCCGAAAGGGTAAAATCTTGCCAGGGCGACTCCAGCCGTTCCCCATTTCCTACGGCAATGACCTGCCACTTTAGGTTTTTTGTGGCCGTGGGCAAGCCTGAGAAGGTGCATTGGTTTTTGCTTGTAGTCTTAGTCAACCAATCCATCCAGTCATCGCCTTCCAGATGAACCGTAAATTTATAGGTTTCCATATCGGGAATTTCCCAGGAGCATTGTATGGGTAAAGTCGTTACATCGCCCTCAGCCGGTGATAAGCTCGTAAAAGCCCCAAATGCTGCCCCGGAGTTCGATTCATTGGTTCCTTTTGAGTCCTTTTCCTGATCAGCATCGCTATTGCCCTTCTTTTTTTGAACATCCCTCCAATGCCATCTTCAACTTTGTTGAAAGACTTATCAACAGCATTGTCTGCTTGCCGGTTGGCCCGCCGGTTGGCTTCCCGGTTAATTTTCCTGTTGAGATCAACCCGTATCTGACTCATGGCCGGAAGGGTGAATAACAGGATGATTAAGAAGATAAAGTGTCGTTTCATAATGGTTGTTGTTGGTTTATGAAGTGTAAATTTATTGCACTTGAGGGTATGCCGTGCCGGTAAACTTGAAAGTGCAGGCCATTGCTTTGAATTCGTTACTTATCCAGTAGAATTTGAAGAATCTCTTTTCGCTTTCGGGTAGCGGTTGGAATTTGTGAATTGTCGGAAAGCAGAATGGAGTAGTTGTCTGCTTTATTAATTTCTTTGATATGATTGATGTTAACCAGATAGGATTGATGCGAACGAAAAAAGGAATCAGTGCCCAACTGTTTCTCAATTTCCGATATGCTTTGCGAAATAACAATGGGTTTGTGATTGGTGAGATAAAATGTGGTGGAACTATTGTTGCACTTGCAGTACAAGATATCCTGTTTCTTGACCAGATGGATGGCATTCAGGGTGTTGAGCGTAATTCGTTGCGAAGCTTGCATTTCCCTTTTTTCTACAAAAGAAATCGATGAAAGCATATAAAGAGCGGCAAACTTGAATTCGTCTGCTTTGGGTTTGAATGCGTTGCGATTGGAAGGAAAGTTTGTGTATTGATAAAAATTTGTCTGCAAAACAGCTATAGTTGAACCCCTCCAGGGTTCCATTCTCTTCGGATTATCCTTACCCCCAATTTCGCTTCGCTACATTGGGGGTTATTCATAGTTTCACCCCTCCGGGGTGCTAAAGTCGTGCTCCAATAACCCCAGCGGGGTTGCCCAATTCTTACTTTTATAAGATAAGTCAATACTGCTGAATAGGATCACCCCTCCGGGGTTCTATAGTCGTGTTGCATCCTTTACCCCCAATTGCAATTCGCTACATTGGGGGTTATTCATAGTTTCACCCCTCCGGGGTTGCAATGCATCTATTAATATTCTCAGGACAGCAATAAAAATAACTACAACTGCTCCAGCAGCCCAACCAGATTTTTCATTTGCCGCATGGAAACCGGGATTTCCTTTTTGTTTTTCATAATGATAAATCCGCCGTCACTTTTATCCACTTTTTTTACGTGGTTCAGGTTTACCAGATAACTTTGGTGAGGGCGAAAGAACCCATGACCCGCCAGCAGGCATTCGTATTCCTTTAATCCTTTTGAGACAAGGATGGTCTCTTCATCCTCAAAATGAAAAGTAGTGTAGCTGTTGTCGCTTTTGCAAAAACAAATGTCTGAAACATCAACAATATGCATGGCTTCGGAAGTTCGCAACACTATTTTTTTTGAATGAGCCTCTTGTTTAAGTGATTCCATCAACACCTCCATTTGAGGCTGGGCGTTTTCGTTTTTCCCAATTAAATGAACCGCACGCTGAATGGCTTGCTGAAACTCAATTTCATTTACAGGTTTCAGAATATAGTCAAGTGCGCTAAACTTAATGGCCTTAATGGCAAATGAATCAAAACCGGTGATAAATACCACTTTAAAACGGTAAGGTTGTAATTTCTGCAGAAGTTGAAAACCTGTACCGTCGGGCAATTCTATATCGAGTAATACCAGATCAGGATTTTCTGCGCGGATTAATGGTAGGCCAGTTTCTATTGAGTTGGCGGACCCCAATTGCTGAATATCAGGGAAGTACTCTGACAACAAGCGGCTGTTTATCGCCTGCATGGCTGTGTCGTCGTCGATAATAATGGCTTTAATCATTGTTGAGAATTGGGATTTGAATGCTTATTCGCACACCCGACAGTTCAGGATTTATATCTTTCAGATTTAGCTTTTCAAATTTAAAATCTTTCTTATACTTTTGTTGAATGAGTTTCCGTCGTTTTTCGAAAATTGTATTTGCCATGGATAAATGTGACGTGGCCTTTGAATCACTCTTCTGAAAACCTGTTCCGTTGTCTTCAATAACAAATTCAATCCAATCGGTCTTGTCAGAGATGGTCAGACTTAGGAATCCTTTCCCCTCGAGGTTTTTAAAACCGTGTTTAACAGAATTTTCAACGAAAGGCTGTATCAGCATGGGTGGAATTTGGATAAAGTCAACTTCCAAAGCTTCATCATAACGAATAGCAAATTCAAATTTATCGGTACACCGCATTTTTTCCAGCTCAATATAGTTTTTTAGCATCTCAATTTCATCGGCCAGCGAAATGGTTTCAGAAACCGAATTGTTCAATGTGGCACGGGTAAGCGAGGCAAACCGGGAAAGATAATCAGAAGCTTTCCGGTTGTCATTCTGCATCACAAAATTCTGGATGGAACCCATCACATTGAATATAAAATGCGGATTCATCTGCGCCCGAAGCACCTGTAGCCGCAATTCAATTTGTTTTAGCCGGGCCTGCTTTTTCTGAATTTGCTCTATGTAAATAATCAACAAAATAACAATCAACAAAACAACCAGCAATACGATTCCAATATTTATCCGCTGGTTCTTAAGTTTATTTTCGGCAGCCAGTAATTCTATTTGCTGCTCTTTTTTCCCGGTTTCATACCTGGTTTCCAGCTCCTCCAGTGATTGGCGGATGTCTTCATCTCTCAACCTTCTTTCAGTGGCCCGCAGCGAATCGTTCCAGAAAAACGCTTTGTCCCAGTTTTTCAGATGGTAGTTCAGTTCGTACAGCAACTGAAGTGTTTTAAGCTTCTCGGTAGAGTAATTGTTTATTTCTTCCATTTGCAGATTTTTGCCGGCCAGTTCAAGGGCTTTCGCATACTGCCCCTGCAATTGATACAGTTCAGCCTTGAAGTTATTGCTGAAAAGTACATCATAAGGGTTTTCACCAAAGTATTTTTCTGCCTTATTAGTCAGTTGCAGTGCTTTGGAATAGTCACCGAGTTGCCTGTAAACGCCGGCACTATTGGTAAGGGCCGTGCAAATGCCCTGCTCATACCCCGCTTCAGTGCTCAATGCGAAAAGTGTATCATAATATTGCAATCCTTTTTCCATCTCTCCTTTCTGAACGGCAATCCCTCCCAGGCTGTTATAAATTTTTGCCCGGTCGCCCAGGGAAGCGCAACCTTCCACATCCTTCATTTTATAGGCTTTTTGCACATACTCCTCCCATTTTACTGTATTGCTGTTTTCTCTGAAAATATTGCCCATAGCAATGTAATGGTAGCAGATGCGTTCAAGATTTTGAGTGGTCTCCTTGATTTCAAGGGCATAAAGTCCATATTTAATGGCTTTTTCATAATCACCGGTGTAGTTATAATTGCTGGCAAGGTTCATGCTGATCATGGCTATCCTGTCGCTGTTAAGTGTCTTTTCGGCACTGGCCAGAGCGGTTATATAGGCTTCATTGGATGCCTTAAAATTTCCGGTTTCAGCATATATATTCGCCAGGTAATTGGCAACAATTGAAATTTGTTTGTCATTACTTATGCTTTTTGCAATGCTGAGGGCTGTTTCAAGCTGTTGTATAGATGCTTCTGGTTGCCCCTGATTGTCGAGATATTCCCCAAATTCAAAATGCGCTTCTATGCGCTTCAGCTTGTCATTGGCCGCATCATCTATGCTGTTTTTATACATCAGTTGCATTGAATCATTAGCTACATCAGCAACTTCCTGGTTAACAACTGTTTTCGGGAAACAAGAGAGGGAAACAATAATTAAGAAAGGTAAAAAGCGCGCTTTGGATTTATCCATAAGTGTTGAGCATTCAGTAGTGTGCGATTGAGAGAAATTCATTAAGGCACAAAAACGATGAACTAAGAATTCGCATGAACAATACAGGCTTTGCATACGAAGGTATGAAGCAGAAAACAGCCTGAATCGAATTAATTCATTGTTATTTATTCGGTTAACGTTAATAACTCTCCCAGTACACTACAAATATATGAAAACCTCTGAAATACAATAATCATTAATGTGAGGTTATCTCATTTGATTTGTCGCAATAGATTCTGAGTATAATTATTAAACCATGCCATTTCTGACGAAAATACGCCCATAATAATCTGTTGTAAAATATTAACTGATGCTATCTCAACTTTCAAAACGCAATAAAGTCAAATCATCACATTACTCAAACCAAATGCAACAAAATATGTTATGTAGTTCCATAATCACATAACAATGAAATACCAATTCCTGATTTTCTTTAGCATAGTATTGATTGTATACAGTGCAGTTAATTTTTATATTTATTCAAGGGCGTCTCAGGGGCTACCTTCCGGATCAACCCTAAAATTGTGGTTTGGCTGGACATTCCTTTTTCTTAGCTCTACTTATATAGCCGGCAGGGTGCTCGAGAAATTTTATCTTTCAGTCTTCAGCGATGTCCTTACGTGGATTGGCTCATTCTGGCTTGCTTTTATGCTTTATGGGTTTTTGCTTGTAGTATTGATTGATCTCGTGAGGATTATTAATGGTTTTACAGGATTTTTACCTGCTGGTTTCTTCACCTCCAATGCAAAACAATGGATGTTTGTAATGGGGGTTTCAGTCATTTTTATCACCGTTGCTGCCGGATATATCAACGCCATTTCTCCTCGAATAAAAGTGATGGAGCTTACAGTAAATAAATCAGCCGGGAACTTAAAAGATTTAAAAATTGCCATGGCTTCCGACATCCATATGGGTACCCTGATAGGACCAAAACGTACCTCAAAACTGGTCAAAAGTCTCAATGAGTTGAAACCTGACATCATTTTGCTGGCAGGCGACATTGTGGATGAAGATTTGGCTCCGGTTATAAAACAGAACCTGGGCGAATGTCTGAAACAGCTTTATGCCCCTTTTGGTGTGTATGGCATTACCGGAAACCATGAGTACATCGGAGGTGCAGAGTCTGCTGTTAAGTATCTTGAAGACAATGGTATTATCATGCTCCGCGACACAGTGATTCAACTAAACAACAGCTTTTACCTGGCAGGCCGTGAAGACCGTGATAAAAACCGTTTCAGTGGAAGAAAGAGGCTCGAAGTAAGAGAATTATTTCAAAACATCGACACGAATCTTCCAGTCATCTTACTTGACCACCAGCCATTTGAACTGGATAAAGCCGCAGAAGCAGGTGTTGATCTTCAACTGTCAGGACATACCCATCACGGGCAACTCTGGCCTCTAAATTACTTGACCCGGGCGATCTACGAAGTTAGTATGGGCTATAAGAAAAAAGGAGATGCCCATTTTTATGTTTCCCCGGGATTCGGAGGTTGGGGGCCACCTGTACGCACCGGCAACCGACCGGAGGTTGTATTTATAACTTTGACCTTTAATAAATAAGCCTTTATGGGCTAAGGTAAAATGTGGGTGCCTCAGGCCCAAGGGGTAGACCCAGCCAAACCCATACAATTAGCAGTACCGTCCAGAAGAGGGTAAAAATGATGGTATAAGGAAGCATAGTGGAGATGAGCGTACCAAGACCGGTATTTTTCTGATATTTTTCAAAATATACGATAATAAGTGCAAAGAAACTCATCATTGGTGATATAATGTTTGTTACTGAATCACCAACCCTAAAAATGGCTTGCGATAATTCCGGTGAATAACCCAACAACATAAACATGGGGATGAATACGGGGCCCATAATGGCCCATTTAGCAGACGCACTTCCCATAAATAAGTTGATAAATCCAGTAAGAAAGATAAAAAGAGAAATAAGTGGGATCAATCCAAGATCAGCCTGCTGCAAAAAGCCTGCGCCTTTTACGGCTATTACAAGCCCCAGATTGCTCCATTTGAAATAGGCTACAAATTGAGCTGCAAAAAATACAAGTACTAAAAAGGCTGAGAGTGTTTTAAAACTATCACTCATTCCTTTTACAACATCATTGTCATTCTTAAATTTTCCGGTGATGGCACCATAAACGATTCCCAGACTTGCTGCCATAAAAAACAGGAATGCGATAAACCCTTTAATTAAAGGAGAATGTAAAATGGTGTTGTCAGTCCCCCGGAGGAAACCATTGTCAGGTATGAGACCGAAAGCAAATAGTGCCAGCCAGGCTATACAGGTAATCATCACCCACCTTAATCCGAGCTTTTCCTTTGGGGTGAGCCGTTCCATTTTTTCCTGTACCACATCGCCCGTATATTCCCCAAGCCTGGGTTCTACGATACGCTCAGTAACCCACGTGCCCAATAATGATATGAGTATGGTGGAGACCACCATAAAATAATAATTGCCCGTAGGCAAAACGTAATATTCAGGATCCAGGATTCGGGCGGCTTCAGTAGAGAGCCCTGCCAACAATGGATCTATGGTTCCGATAAATAAATTGGCACTAAAACCACCGGATACACCTGCGAAAGCAGCCGCCATTCCAGCAGCGGGATGCCTTCCCACTGAATGGAAAATTATCCCGGCCATAGGTATCAACAGTACATATCCCAAATCGCTCGCCACATTCGACAAGATGCCCGAAAATACAATAACGAAGGTAAGTAGTTTTTTAGGTGACTTTAATACAAGTAAACGAATTACAGCTCCGATCAAACCGCTGCTTTCCGCTATGCCAATGCCCAATAAAGCTACCATCACAATGCCAAGTGGTGCAAATCCGGTATAATTCGTTACCATTTCCAATACAATCCGTCTGAAGCCTTCATTAGAAAGCAGGTTGTGCACCTTAATAATTTCGCCTGTAGCCGGATTTTGTGCCTGCCATCCCAACATCTGTCCTATCCATGACAAAAACAACACTCCCAGAGCAAATAGTGCAAACAAAGTAGCTGGATTGGGCAAGGCATTGCCACCCTTTTCAATCACATTTAAAAAACGGGTAAAAAATGTCGGCTTGTTTGAAGTCGTCATAGGAAGAAATGTATTTGAGCAATCGAAGATTTTCTGTTTGCAATTAAATTAACAGCAACATTTAAAAATTGTTGGCATAAGTATAAATTATCATATGACATTATTCAACATTATTCGATATTGGTGGGACTGGAAACATGGTTTGGGTTTTTACCATTTTTTGCGCCCCTGAGGAAAGGGAGAGAACCTTTTTAAGCACTTTTCTAATAGATTGCAGCACCCTGCTTTTTGCACAATCTGCTCATCCTTTATTTATAGGAATGGGTGAGAAGGTAAGGGCTCAATGTTTTTATTCTTGAACAGTTTACGAAAATGAGGTTCCTGAAATTGCCTATATTTGCCCCTCAATCTTTCCTTTATGACAAAAAAACGGAAATTCCCCCATACCTACGTCATCATCTTTTACCTTATACTGCTTTCTGCAGCACTTACCTGGATCGTACCTGGTGGCTACTATCACCGTGAAACCATAGAAGTAAATGGTACACCCCGGGAAGTGGTTACCGAAGATTCCTTTACCTATTCCGAAAGTCAGCCGCAAACCTGGCAGATTTTCTCTGCTTTCTTTGATGGATTCGTTGACCGGGCCGACATCATCGTATTTATACTGATGATTGGCGGAGCCTTCTGGATTATGAATGAAAGTAAGGCCATTGATGTGGGAATTATGGCTTTCCTTCGAAAAGCGGAAGCCCTAAACAAAGTCAGGACTTTTCGCCGGCTGGGCACCGACAATATCATTATGACCATGATTATTCTGCTGTTCAGCATCTTTGGGGCAACCTTTGGTATGAGTGAGGAAACCATTGCCTTTGTAATTATTTTCGTTCCACTGAGCATAAAAATGGGCTATGATTCAATTGTAGGTTTGTATATCTGCTATGTTGCCGCAGCTTTGGGTTTTGCCGGAGCTTTGCTTAATCCGTTTACCATCGGCATTGCCCAGGGACTCTCCCATCTGCCATTGTTCTCAGGTATAGAATATCGCTTCTTTTGCTGGATAGTCATCAATATAGTGGGTATTGCATTTATTTTGCGATATATGCATCGTATTAAAAAACACCCCAAACGCTCACTGGTTTATGAAAATGATGCCTACTGGCGGCAGCGCCAGCAGGAAAGCTCAGATGCTATCACTTACCACCGGCCATTATCAGCCATTATTATATTTATTGCGCTAAGTGCGATAGGTTCGGTTGTGGCTTTTGCCTATCCATTTACCACACTTACCGTAGGTAATGCCTCAGTTACCTGGCCGGTATTTCCAGTGCTGGCCATTGCTTTTGTAATTTCCGGATGGTTTTCGTTAAAAAAATCAGTACATTTTTTTATACTTAACCTACTCTCTTTTACTATTATTCTTTTAATTGTGGGGGTAATGGGTTATGGATGGTATGTCATGGAAATCGCTACTCTTTTCATGGCCCTGGGTATACTTTCAGGCATCTCCATGAACTATTCTCCCAACCGGATTACATCTCTTTTTCTGGAAGGAGTTAAAGACATCACCAGTGCAGCACTGGTAGTAGGTCTGGCAGGAGGAATCATTGTCATACTTCAAAACGGACAAATCATAGATACACTGCTACATCGCATGTCTGGTGCAATGGCCGACATGGGAAACATAGCTACTGTGGGCACCATGTATCTTATACAAACCGGAATAAATGTTTTTATACCTTCAGGCTCAGCCAAGGCGGCACTTACCATGCCTATAATGTCACAGTTTTCTGACCTTATCGGCTTATCGCGGCAAGCTACTGTAATGGCTTTTCAGTTTGGCGATGGTTTTACCAATATGATTACACCAACTTCGGGCGTACTTATAGGCGCACTGGGAGTAGCTAAAATCCCTTTCGACAAATGGGTCAGATGGATCACTCCACTGATGATTATCCTGATCATTCTTGGCTTTTTATTATTAATTCCTACGGTTACAATGGAGCTAAACGGATTTTAAAATGCTGAATGAAATCATAACCGCTTCAATTGTCACCCCGGCGGGTACACTTAGGATTTCGGCAAGGTCCGGAATACTGGATGGCGTTGTTTTTGATGATAGCTCCGCTGAAAGGCACATCCCTGATGAATTATCTTCCATTGCCGTTCAGCTTGACGATTACTTCTCCGGCAGGCGGCAAACTTTTGATATTGATATCGAACCAGACGGTACTGCTTTTCAACTGGCCGTGTGGAAAATTGTTATGAATATCCCTTATGGGAAAACACTTACCTACAAAGAGATTGCACAGCAAATGGGGCTGAAAAACGGAGCGCGGGCAGTAGGTCTTGCCGTAGGAGCCAATCCTTTACTGGTTGTAGTGCCATGTCACCGGGTAATTGGCAGCCGTGGACAACTATCAGGTTATGCCGGAGGGATAGACAGGAAAAAATGGTTGCTCCGTCATGAAGCGGCAAACATGCGCTTTCAATTGAAGGCTTAGTCCTGTTTCATTGGAATATTTCGACCGAATGACATTATTCTAATATGATGCTTTGAACAAAATCGTTGTTTTGGTATTTAAGTTACTTCCCTGACAATAATCCAAACAGCAAAAAATGATTAGCAATTATCATAAAAACAGTACCCGAAAAAGAGTTTTCCTTTCTTTTGTCATATTGATACTCACCTTGCCTTCTGCGGCCGTAGTGTTTATGGCCTGGTCGGGATTTTTTAGTAATGCCGAAGTGAGTGAACATCTCATGGGTCCATATTATATGGTATACGCAGATTATTCAGGCCCTTACGGAGGAGCGCGAAATACCATGGACAGCCTTAAAAATATTCTGGAGAAGGAAGATGGCATAAGTGCAGCCGATAAGTTTATCTACTACGAGAATAATCCCCGCAATTACGAAAGTAAGGCACTTAATGCAGAAGCAGGAATAATTCTGAAAAATTCAGACACCTTGCTGATCAATGATCTGAGAAAAAAATACAAGCTTAGGATTTTACCGCGTCAGCATTTTGTTTCTGCCCGTATTCCTTTTAGAAGCGGTATTTCTTTGTTCGCCGGAAGGGTAAAAATTTATCCGGCCATCATCACATATAAAAAGGAGCATCAATTGATGGATGCCCCCTTTATTGAAATTTACACCAACGATAAAAAAGTATTATATTTATCCCCTTCCCGTCCTGGATTAATAACGGATATAAAAACCAATTAATTATTTATCAATTAATTATCTTTCAGAGAATACCTCACGTAGTCAAGAACCAGCGGGAGGAGTTCTTCATCCACTCCATTGGCTATTAAATACTTGCGATCAGATGTAAAGCCTTTCAAAAAAGTGGTTACATCATTGTTACGCAAATGTAAACTGTTTATATAATGCTCTGCTGCAACCTCTATTTTATTGAGTACCAAAGCCACATGTCCGGCGTTCATATAATCAAAAGCATTGGGATCAAGAGCCAGAAGTTGTTCATAATAACCGGCTGCATCCTGGGGACGATTGAGTATAAAAAGGCACCAGGCTACCGGTCGCATGGCTTTGGGTGAACCCGGGTCGGCAAATTCAATGCGGTAAAAATATTCTAACGCCTTATCTGTTTCTCCCAGATTTAAATAGCAGGTACCAATAGCCGAGGCCACACGAAGATTATCTGGTTCAAGTTTAGCCAGTTCAAGCCATACATTGAGAGCTTCGCGGGTTTGATTCAGTTTAAGATGACATTGGGCTATTTTACCCAATAACCACGACCTGTTGGTATCGAACAAATCTGCCTTCCGGTAATTAGCAATGGCTTCCACGTAATCACCCAATTGCTGATGGCAATAAGCTGACTTCTCATACAATTCAGCATAGGCCTCACCAGATTTGCCTAAAATAATATATAATTCCAGGGCCTCTTCATAGTGATTATTGTCAAAATAAAAGGCAGCTATCTTTTTAAAAATATCCGTATTCGTTATCAATTGAGTGAAAATACCAGTACGATGCATTTTAAATGCCGGCGTAAATACATCGCCAATTTCAGCACGTACGGGATGTAGCTTAAAAAAGCGATACAAATCCTGAATATACTGAATGATTATCCGTTTCTTACGTAAGCCGGGATCGCTCAACTCTTCTGACAGCAATTCCTGAATTTGTTCAGCTTCTGCTGCAAACATTTGTCCCATCATCCGCTTTTGAGCCTCTGGCAAACGATTTAAGTTAAGCACAAACGAAAACTTATCAGAATTACACAAATAAACAGACCGGCCTATTCCTAGCAACATAGCGTTTTTCAGGGCTTCAGTTTCATTAGAAAGCGCTTTTTGAACCTCAAAATGTTCCGGATAAAAAGGCATAAACCAATTGGGCAATGCATTGAAAAAAGAGAAAGACTTTAACATGGCGAAAGCACCCAAAAAGACATCGCCGCCTTCCATTTGCATGTTGGTCATCTCTTCAAGTTTCTGCACCAGTCCGGGCTGATTGTCAAAATATTTTTCCCAATCAGGATTCTTATCTTCAAATTCGTCGGTCGTCATCAGATTATCCAGATTGAGTTTTTCGCTCAATTCTTCATTGAAACGTATGATGTCAGGAATGACTTCATCCTGAAATTTACGTGTGATCTTTTCGGTATCCGTAGCCCGGATAAACTGAATTATTACTGAAAGGGCTTCTGTTGCAAAATCCGGATTGTTGTTTAAAGGAGTTAATACCGACATCAGGGCATGGTTTAATTGAATTCTGTCGTCGTGTATCTTAAAAGAAATCAGTAAGCCCACCAGCGCACGCTGATTGATTTGCGGATCGGGATGCTGATAAAGTTCAACCAATAATTGAAGGCGCCTTGCATCAAAAATGCGTAACAGGCCCAGTGTAAGCGCACTTACCATCATTGATTTTTCAAA
>SWCF01004244.1_pt1 | contig 64937 bp, 59 predicted proteins | sample 4690081 | NCBI WGS metagenome assembly SWCF01 (sample SAMN10267280, study PRJNA491770) | bioreactor metagenome | isolation source: DHS bioreactor inoculated with | place: Japan: off Shimokita Peninsula
GGATGAATTCCGGGAGAAGATGGTCGATAAGGACCTGCCCGTGGACAAGCCTTTAGCAGAAGGAGCCGAGTAATGTCTGATCTGCCACGCCCTGAAGCGCTTTTTGCCAACATCGACTACACTCCGCCGAAAGCGGATTGGATGGACGTGCCGGCGGATATCAAGCCCGGCCGCTACTGCTATGCCGCCAACCCGGATAGCGTAAACTATGTGGGGCTGCCCAACGCACACAAGTGGAACCCGCTGGACGATGACTGGGGTCTCCCCGCGAACTGGCAGGAGATCATTTTCAACGGTTTGCGCGAACGCCTGCAGAAGTACCGCTCTTTCAAGATCTTCATGGACATCTGTGTGCGGTGCGGCGCCTGCGCTGACAAGTGTCACTTCTTCATCGGATCCGGCGATCCCAAGAACATGCCGGTACTGCGCGCCGAGTTGCTGCGCTCCGTCTACCGCGGGGAATTCACGACCTTCGGTAAGATCATGGGGCGATTCGTCGGCGGCCGCAAGCTGACCCCCGCGGTGCTGAAGGAATGGTGGTACTATTTCTTCCAGTGCTCCGAGTGTCGCCGCTGTTCGGTCTTCTGTCCCTACGGCATCGACACCGCCGAGGTGACCATCATCGGCCGCGAACTGCTGAATCTGCTCGGACTCAATATCGACTGGATCGCGACTCCGGTGGCCAACTGCTACCGCACCGGCAATCACCTTGGCATCCAGCCGCACGCCTTCTTCGATATGATCGACTTTTTCTGCGACGACATCGAAGACATCACCGGTATCCGGCCCGAACCCTCCTTCAACAAGAAGGGCGCGGACATCCTCTTCGTGACCCCGTCGGGCGACGTCTTCGCCGATCCGGGAACATATACCTGCATGGGCTATCTCATGCTGTTCGAGTATCTCAAACGTGAGTACGGCCTTGATGTGACCTGGTCCACGTACGCCTCCGAAGGCGGCAATTTTGGTTTCTTTACCTCGCATGAAACCATGAAGCGCCTCAATTCCAAGATGTACATGGAAGCCGATCGCCTGGGTGTGAAGTGGATCCTTGGCGGAGAATGTGGCCATATGTGGCGTGTCATTCACCAGTACATGGATACGCTGAACGGGCCGGAATTCCAGGCTTCGCGCATGGAGGTTCCTTCCAACCCGATTACCGGAACCGTGTTCAAGAACGCTGCCAGCACCAAGATGGTGCACATCGCCGAATTCACGGCCGACCTGATCAAACACGGCAAGCTCAATCTGGATAAGAAACGCAACGCCAACATTCACCTGACCTGGCATGACTCCTGTAACCCTGCACGTGGCATGGGCCTGCTGGAAGAGCCGCGCTTCGTGGCTAAGAGCGTTGTCGAAAAATTCACCGACATGCCGGAAGGCACCATTCGCGAGCAGACATTCTGCTGTGGCGGCGGAGCGGGACTCAACGCCGGTGAGAACGACGAACTACGCATGATGGGCGGACTGCCACGCGCCAATGCCGTGAAGTACGTGCACGAAAAGTACGGCGTGAACATGCTTGGGTGCGTCTGCGCCATCGACCGCGCGGTGCTGCCCAATTCCATGGCCTACTGGGTGCCTGAAGTTGACGTCTGCGGCCTGCACGAACTTGTTGCCAACGCCTTGGTCTTTCCTGGTGAAAAGGAACGCGAAACCGATCTGCGTGGTGAAGACCTGCCCGGGATGGAGGATGAATAATGTACGACAAGAATAAAATTCTGATCGGTCTTGCCGTGTTCGTGGTCTTGATGACCTACCCCTTCTGGAACAACATCGGCAACGCTGCCTACCAGCGGCCTGAGTTGGAGAAGCCCAAGTTTGCCAAGGAGTGCGTAGAGAGCGTTGAGTTCATGCGCACCGAACACATGTCCATGCTCAACGAGTGGCGTGACGAAGTCGTTCGCGGCGGCGATCATGAGTATCACTCCACGGCCAACCACCAGGTCTTCCAGAAGAGCCTCAGCAAGACCTGCATGAAGTGCCACGAGAACAAGGATCAGTTCTGCGACAAATGCCATGCGACAGTTTCCGTGAACCCCTACTGCTGGGATTGTCATATTGATCCGAAGGGGGAGAACAAATGAAAACTTTGCGTAGAGACTTTTTGAAGATTGCCGCCGTGGCTGCTCTGGGCTGGGGCGTGCGTCCTGCTACCGAGCTGATGGCGGCTGGCGGCGGGGGGACGAGAGAAGGGCTGCTTTTCGCATCCCGGCACTCGGTTCATGCCGGCCCCAATGCCCTGACGGCTTCACGCTGGGCCATGGTCATTGATACTGCCAAATTGAACGAAGAGGTTGTGGCCGCTGTCACCACCGTATGCCACACCACTCATAACGTGCCCAAAATTGAAGGAAAGCAGGAACTCAAGTGGATCTGGGAAACCTCCATGGAGCACCTCTTTCTGGACAACCACCACGAGTATCAGCCGGAAGACGGTGCCAAGTCTGCCCTGGCTCTGTGCAACCATTGTGACAATCCCCCCTGTGTACGCGTTTGCCCGACCAAGGCGACATTCCAGCGCGAAGACGGCATCGTCATGATGGACTTCCACCGCTGCATCGGCTGCCGCTACTGCATGGCGGGTTGCCCCTACGGTTCGAGAAGCTTCAATTTCCAGGACCCGCGTCCGCACATCGAAAAGATTGATCTTGATTACCCCACCCGTACCAAGGGCGTGGTCGAGAAGTGTGAATTCTGCGCCGAGCGCTTGGCTGAAGGAAAGCTGCCTTCATGCGTCGAAGTCTCCGAAGGGGCCATTGCCTTCGGTGATCTTGATGACCCTGAATCCGAAGTGCGCAAGCTGCTCTCCGAGCGGTTTTCCATCAGGCGCAGTCCGTACCTTGGAACCAAACCTTGTGTTTACTATCTCGTCTAAGGGGTGAGTCATGCTTGAAAAAGCCGTAACTGGAACAAAAGTTTATTGGGGTTGGATCGCCTTTTTGCTCCTGCTGATGAGCGTTGGGGCGGCCTGCTACTGGCAGCAGCTTTCCCACGGCCTGGTCATCACCGGCATGAGCCGTGACGTCAGCTGGGGATTCTATATCGCGCAGTTCACCTTCCTGGTTGGTGTCGCGGCCTCGGCCGTAATGCTGGTTATTCCCAAATACCTGCATAACTATCAGAAATTCGGCAAGATTCTCATTCTTGGTGAATTCAACGCCGTTGCCATGGTTATCCTGTGCCTGCTCTTCATCGTCGCTGACCTGGGCTCTCCGGAGCGTCTGATGAACGTTCTTCTCCACCCCACGCCCAATTCCGTCCTTTTCTGGGACATGGTGGTTTTGAATGGCTACCTGCTGATCAACATCCTGGTCGGTTGGGTGACCCTGGAGGCCGAGCGCAAGCAGGTGGCCCCGCCCAAGTGGATCAAGTTCTTCATCTATCTGTCCATTCCGTGGGCGGTTTCCATTCATACGGTCACGGCCTTCCTGTACTGTGGTCTTCCTGGCCGCGGTTACTGGCTGACCGCCGTTCTGGCCGCGCGCTTCCTGGCTTCGGCCTTTGCAGCCGGTCCTGCATTCCTGATTCTGGTGACATACATTGCCAAGGTCTTCACCGGCTTTGATCCCGGCAAGGGCGTTCTGGCCACACTTGGCAAGACAGTTGTCTACGCCATGTGCATAAACCTGTTCCTGCTTTTGTGTGAAGTGTTCGTGGTCTTCTACAGCCAGATGCCCTCGCACATGTCGCATCTACAGTACCTGTTTGTCGGGTATCATGGCCACGGTGTGCTTGTTCCCTGGATGTGGTCGGCCATGATCATGGCTGTTGTTGGCATCCTCATTCTCATCGTTCCCAAGAACCGTGAACAGGACAACCTGCTCATCATCGGCTGTCTGCTCATCTTCATCGGCGCCTGGATTGACAAGGGTCTTGGCATGATCGGCGGCGGATTTGTCCCAAACCCCTTGCATGAGATCACGGAATATGTGCCGACCCAACTGGAACTCGGCGTGTCCCTGGGTATTTACGCCACGGGCTTTTTGGTCCTGACCATTTTGTACAAGGTCGCCATCGGCGTGAAACAGGAAGTTGAATAGAGATTGTCAGCGCGGGCATCAAAAAGGTGTCCGCGCTTCTTACTTGTTGAGATTAAAAGAATTATTTCTATTTTTGAGGGGGCTGCGATTTAGGTTTACAGCCTTTTTGAAGGTGTGTAAGGGTCCCTTATTCAACTCGCATTAGCGGGAATTACAAAGAATTTTGGAGGTTGATCATGGGTTATACGGTTACCATTGACACAGACAAGTGTATCGGTTGTGGCGAGTGTGTGGATGTCTGTCCCGTTGAAGTTTATGAACTGCAGGATAGCAAGGCCGTTGTCGTGAACGAAGAAGAGTGTCTCGGCTGTGAGTCCTGTATCGAAGTTTGCGAGTCCAACGCCGTCACCATCGAAGAAAACTAGGTCTTTTTATAAATGGCAGGCTCATTTTCGGGTCTGCCATTTTTTCTGCAAATCAAATTTCGCGCTTCGCACAGTGCTTGGCCTGAAGTCTTTTCTTAAAGTTCCTTTTTTCCATTTAATTGCCATATGTTACGGGATTGTATGTATCCCGACGAGGGAATTTCTCCATGAATTCGGATTTATCGCAATTCTTCTCGGAATATGAAGCCCTTGTGGCACAGGTTGACGCTGTTTTCCAAAAAGTTTCGGGTAATTTCGCCTCCGAGGTTCGGTGCAAGGAAGGATGCAGCGATTGCTGTCACGCCATTTTCGACTTGACCCTGATCGAAGCCATGTATCTGAACTCCAAATTTTCCGCCCTGGACGATGTTCGCAGAAACGAAATCATGATTGAGGCTGACAAGGCTGACCGGAAGGCGCAGCTGCTCAAGCGCAAGGTGTCCAAGGAAGCGGCCGAAGTCGATCACGCAGAGATTCTTCTGCGCACAGCCAGAGAGCGCTTACGGTGTCCATTGCTCGACGATGGCGATAAATGCGCGCTTTACGATTACCGCCCGATTACCTGTCGGATTTACGGCATTCCGCTTGAAATCGGCGGCAAGTCTCACACGTGTGGCCTGTCCGGCTTTGAACCTGGACGCCAGTATCCAGCCGTGAAACTCGAGCGAATCCAGGACATGCTTCTTTCCTTGAGTAACCGCGTGCTCGATGCCGTAGGTTCCAAATACGATGATTTCCGTCTCATGCATGTCCCTGTGTCCACGGCACTGATGACGGTCTATTCGCAGGAGTATTTCGGGTGCGCAGGCGATGGCGGACCTGGTGCGACCGGCGAAGGCGGTGACGAATCAAGAGGTGAAAATGCATAGACCGATGACTATGAGCGACGAGCACGAAGCTCAGAAAAAAGCAATTTACGAGAAGATGTCTCCGCGGAGGCGAAAATTCGTTGATCGTATCGGTTATGATCGCTGGAACCCCTTTGCCGAGCCAAAAGATCCCATCGAGTGGAGGACCGACGGCACGAAGCGTACGACACAGCAGCTTGTGCGTGAATATCTTCAAAACCATGCCCCTGAAAACTACAGCAATGCGTATGGTCGGGGTGTGCTTGAAATGTGTCTCGGCATGGTAAACGGTGATGAACGTTTTCTGGCGATGTTCGAGTTCGCGAAATGGTATGCCGCAGAGCTTGAAAAACACAATATCGATATCAATGATTACATGCCCTAGGTAGGTGCTTATGAAGAACAGAGCAGATTATGGACCAAAAAGTGTAGACGCGCTGAAAGCTGCCTTGCAGAATAGCCCGGATTCCGCTGCGCTTCTCTACAACTTGGGTGTATCCTTGGTTGCGGAACGCAATCTGGATGAAGCAAAAAAGGCTTTTGAAGAAGTCATTGCTTTGGAACCTAATATCGCAGAGGCTTATGTTCAGCTCGGTGGCCTTGCGATGCATAAAGGTGATCTTGACGAATGCCTTAAGATGAACATGAAGGCTGCTGAAGTTCGCCCACGATTTGCAGTGCCTTGGGGTAATATCGGTTTTGTGCACATGCAGCAGCAGGATGCGGACAAGGCGGTCAAAGCGCTCAAAAGAGCACTGAGCCTCGACCCGCAGTTCATTCAGGCGCATACAACACTTGGTAGCGCGTACCTGGCTCTTGGTGACCCTGACGGGTGCATCATGCAGTGCTCCAAGGCGGTGGAGATAGAGCCGATGTTCGGCCCTGCGTACAACAACATCGGTCTGGCCTATCTTGAAAAGGGCGAGCCCAAAAAAGCGATCATGTACTTCGACAAGGCTGCGGAGACCGGTTTTGATGTGGAGCCTCAGGTTCTTGCCGAAATTGAGCAGTACCGCTAATCCTTGGTTGGAAAGGGTTCCGCGAAATACGGGTTGACAAAACGCTGGCATTGTACGAAGATTCACGAGCATGAATTTTTCAGAACTTGCTGAAATTGTTAAGAGGTTGAAGATCGCGGTCTAGTTTTTCACTAGCGCGATGACTGTGCACGGTCTAATCTTTTAAGGAGGATGTGTAATGGCTAAACATGCGACCCCGTTGCTGGATCAGCTTCAGAGCGGTCCGTGGCCGAGTTTTGTGGCGGACATCAAGGAGGAAGCCGAGAGACGTCACAAGAACGACAAAAACGTGGAATATCAGATTCCTGTTGACGTTTGTGACGACCTGCTGGGCGTTCTCGAACTGTCCTACAAGGACGGCACCACTCACTGGAAGCACGGCGGCATCGTTGGCGTTTTCGGTTACGGCGGCGGCGTAATCGGCCGTTACTGCGACCAGCCCCAGATGTTTCCTGGCGTTGCTCACTTTCATACCATCCGCGTGGCCCAGCCCGCCGGTATGTACTACACCTCGGACTTCCTGCGTCAGCTTTGCGACCTGTGGGAAATGCGCGGTTCCGGTCTGACCAACATGCACGGCGCCACCGGCGACATCGTGCTTCTTGGCACCACCACCCCCCAGCTGGAAGAGTTCTACTTCGAGCTGACTCACAAGATGAACAACGACCTGGGCGGTTCCGGTTCCAACCTGCGCACCCCGGCTTCCTGTCTGGGCGACTCCCGCTGTGAGTGGGCTTGTTACGACGCTCAGGAGCTCTGCTACCAGATGACTCAGGAATATCAGGATGAGCTCCATCGTCCTGCCTTCCCCTACAAGTTCAAGTTCAAGTTTGATGGCTGCCCCAATGGTTGTGTGGCTTCCATCGCCCGTTCCGACATGTCCTTCATCGGCACATGGCGCGACGACATCCGCATCGATCAGGAAGCTGTGGCCGCTTATGTTGGCGGTGAAATCCAGCCCAACGGCGGAGCTCACACCGGCAAGGACTGGGGCGCTTTTGACATCGAAAAGGAAGTCATCAATCTCTGTCCGACCGAATGTATGTGGATGGAAGACGGCAAACTCAAGATCAATGACCGCGAATGTACCCGTTGCATGCACTGCCTGAACGTCATGCCCCGCGCTCTGCGCATCGGTAATGACCGTGGCCTGTCCATCCTCGTTGGCGCCAAGGCTCCGATTCTGGATGGCGCACAGATGGGCTCCCTGCTCGTTCCTTTCATCAAGGTCGAAGAGCCTTACGACGAGATCAAAGAGATCATTGAAGGCATCTGGGAATGGTGGATGGAAGAAGGCAAGAACCGCGAGCGTCTTGGTGAACTGATCAAGCGTCAGGGTCTGGCCAAGGCCATCGCCGCTGTCGGCCTCACTCCCGTGCCTCAGCATGTTATGGAACCCCGTCACAACCCGTACATCTTCTGGAAGGAAGAGGACGTTGAAGGCGGCTGGGATCGCGACATCGCGGATTACCGTAAACACCATCAGAGATAAGAAGGGGGTCGACAATGGCTTTCGTTTCTTCCGGATACAATCCCGAAAAACCAATGGAAAACAGGATTTCGGACATTGGCCCGCGCCATTTCACCGATTTCCTTCCTCCGGTCATTGCCAAGAACAAGGGCAAATGGCTGTGGCATGAAATCTGCGAGCCGGGCATCCTTATGCACAAGGCCGAGAGCGGCGACGAAGTGTACACTGTCCGCTGCGGCGGTGCCCGTCTGATGACAGTGGGTCACATCCGCGAAATCTGCGCCATCGCAGACAAGTTCGCTGGCGGTCACCTGCGTTTCACCACCCGTAACAACATCGAATTCATGGTCGCCACTCTCGACGAAGCCAAGAAGCTCAAAGAGTACTTGAACGGCATGAAGTTCGAAAACGGCGGCAGCTTCAAGTTCCCTGTTGGCGGAACCGGCGCCGGTATCACCAACATCGTGCACACCCAGGGTTGGATTCACTGCCACACCCCGGCTTCTGATGCTTCCGGCACTGTCAAGGTCGTCCTGGACGAACTCTTCGAAGACTTCGGTCAGATGCGCATGCCCGCTCAGGTCCGCATCTCCATGGCTTGCTGCCTGAACATGTGCGGCGCGGTTCACTGCTCCGACATCGCCATCCTCGGTTATCACCGCAAGCCCCCGATCATTGACCACGAGTGGCTGGATAACCTGTGCGAAATCCCGCTGGCTGTTGCTTCCTGCCCGGTTGGTGCCATCCGTCCGACCAAGAAGGAAATCGTCACCGAAAAGGGCGAAACCAAGACGGTCAACACTGTTGCCATCAAGAACGAGCGCTGCATGTTCTGCGGTAACTGCTACACCATGTGTCCGTCCCTGCCCCTGTCCGACCAGACCGGTGACGGCCTTGTCATCATGGCTGGCGGCAAGGTTTCCAACCGCATCAGCAATCCCAAGTTCTCCAAGGTCGTCGTGGCCTTCATCCCCAACGAGCCGCCCCGCTGGCCCACACTGGCCAAAGTTATCCGCCAGATCGTGGAAGCGTATGCTGCTGACGCCCGCAAGTACGAGCGTGTTGGTGACTGGGCAGACCGTATCGGCTGGGAACGCTTCTTCGATAAGTGCGGTCTTGAGTTCTCCGAACACATGATCGACGATTTCCGTGATCCTGCTTACTACACCTGGCGCCAGACTACGAACTTCAAGTTCTAGTCACCGTCCCATCGACCCAAACAGGGCCGACGCAAGTCGGCCCTTAACCTTAAGAGAGGCTCGTATGGCAGATCCTAAAGACATCGTTATCGAATACATCAATTCCAAATCAAAGCAGAAATCCAAGTTCTATTTCAATGACCTGGCTGCTCTGTTTCCCGACATGAAGATGCGTGAAGCCAAAAAGATCATCAATCAGCTCGTGTCTGAAGGCGTGCTCGAGTACTGGTCCAGCGGTAGCACCACGATGTACGGTATCCCCGGTGCCGGAAAGCAGGCGCATACCGAAGGCGAAGATTAAGATTTCTGATGCCTGCCTCTGTTCTGACGTGTCCCCGGGTACTAGTCGCCGGTCTTGGCGGCGGTTCCGGTAAGACTATCGTCAGCCTGGGCCTGGCACGCGCCTTTTTCGAGCAAGGTCTGAAAGTCCAGACCTACAAGAAGGGTCCAGATTATATCGATGCGAAATGGCTGAGCCTTGCCAGCCACAGCACGACATCGAATCTGGATCCTTTTTTATTGCCCCCTGACATCCTGCAGAACCTTTTCTGGTCACGGCTAGGTGGTGCCGACCTCGCTTTGCTGGAAGGAAATCGCGGGCTCTATGATGGCAAGGATGTGGTCGGAAGCTGCTCCTCTGCTGAACTGGCCAAGATGCTCAAGTGCCCGGTCATTATCGTCGCCGACTGCACCAAGGTCACGCGCACCATGGCTGCCATCATCCTCGGTCTGACCATGTTTGACCCCGAGGTCGACATTCGGGGAGTGATCCTCAATCGAACGGCGGGTTGCAGGCATCAGACGATCCTGCGGCAATCCATCGAAAAGTACACGGATGTGCAGGTGCTCGGGGTGCTCCCCAAACTGCAGGTAAATCCCATTCCCGAACGACATATGGGGCTCATCTCCGACGCGGAGTTCAGTCATGATCCGTTTACGGATATTGCCACTTTTCTGAGAACTTACGCGGATCTCGACTCCTGCCTCGCCATCGCGCGGCAGGCACCCGCTCTTTCCGGAGAACTAGCCCCTCTGTACCCGCCCTGCGGAACTGCCCGACCGGTCCGCATAGGTGTTGCGCTTGATGCTGCGCTGTGGTTTTACTATCAGGAAAATTTCGACGCATTGCGAAATGCAGGCGCGGAACTGGTTGAATTCAGCCTCCTTGCCGACGGGCAACTGCCGGACGTCGATGCCCTCTACCTCGGTGGCGGTTTTCCCGAAACCCTGGCCGAGGGTCTGGCCCAGAATGCTTCCATGCGGACGGCCGTGAAGTCTGGCGTGCAGGACGGCATGCCCGTTTACGCCGAATGCGGCGGACTCATGTATCTGAGTCGCGAACTTCATTATGAAGGCGTCATCTATCCGATGGCCGACGTCTTTCCTCTGACGACCAAGGTTTTCAAGAAACCCCAGGGGCATGGGTACATGAGTTCCACCGTTGCTACACCAAACCCTTTTTACCCTCTGCAGTGCCGGTTGACAGGACATGAGTTTCACTACTCGCGATGTCTTGACACCGATTCTGTCAAATCCTTCGTCTTCCAGGTTGATCGCGGCCAGGGCATGGCCAAAGGTCAGGACGGCGTGCTGCACAGAAATTGTCTGGCCGGCTACACGCACATGCACGCCTTGGGAAATCCGGACTGGGCCCATAATTTCGTTGCCGCAGCCAGACAGTTCCGAAGTTGCCGTGAGAGCAACCAAGAGTGCCCGGACATAAGACTTGAATAAAGCCCTTGACGTATCTGATAATTGTTACTAATAATCTATCTCAAGAGACACGGAGGTGAATTATGGGACAGTTAAGAGCATTCAAGGACCTGATAATCGATTGGGAAATGACCCCGGAAGATGCAGTGGCGATCTACCTTGAGTGGGGCAACAACGGCTACAGGGGCGGATACCAGAACGCTGTTAAGGGCAAAGAGGACCACTCCCATTATTTCGTTGTAAATACCTGGAATGAAAAGCCAATAGTGACGCTTGTGTATCGAAATTCCGATGGTGCGGACGAACTGGCCGAGCTCCCGCTGCCTGAAAAGCTGGCGAACAGATTTCTGGAGGGAGTTTACAATCACAAAGGTGTTTACCCTGTTAACGACGATGTGAAGCAGTGGCTCGAGAAAGAGCTTTACAACTAGCAAATAATTATCGTGAAATATGAACGAAAAGCCGGTCAAGCCGGCTTTTCGCTTTTACAGGGCATTGACTGTTGCGCTGATGAGGCTAACCTTCGCAAATAAGGCGGCTCGGTCGCCGCGAAAAAACATTTGCTGAAGCGAACCTATGTCCCGAACCTGACCGTGGAGAAGTAATGACTGATACATGCAAGCGTTGCGGCACGTGCTGCGAGAAGGGTGGACCCGCCCTGCACGCTGAGGATGCAAAACTCCTTGCCCATATACCCATGACGGATGTCCTCTGTCTGCGACGCGGGGAACCGGCTTTCGACCCGCGCACCGATTCCCTTCAGCCACTGCCCTCGGAATTGATGAAAATTCGCGGGAAGGGCAGGAGTTGGGAGTGCACCTATTTTATGCCCCAGGACAACTCCTGTTCCATCTATGCATTTCGGCCACTGGAGTGCCGGTCGCTGTATTGCGGCGATAGTTCGGAAATCCTGCGGGCCATGGATCAACCGGTCCTGACCAGGGCAGATATCGTGCCCAATGATTCGGGCCTTTGGGCCTGCATTGAGGACCATGAGCGCAGCTTTCCCGTGGGGGATGCGTTGCGCCTGACCGGAGAGGATGCTGCCTCTGCCGAGGCCATCCGGCCGGAACTCGACGACCTGATCCGCCGGGAACTCCATTACAGACGGGTTCTGGGCGAGAGGGTGGGGCTTGAAGACCGGGACCTGTGGGCTTACTTGGGCCGGCCTTTGTGGCTTGTTTTTGTGCCGATGAATCCGATATTCTCCCGTTATGACCAGATTTGATTTCGTGTCAAATTGTTGACTTGATCGTGCTGGGTATTATCTTTCGCCAACATCTCGAGCAAAAGGAGAGGTACGGCTTTGGAATATAAAGATTATTACAATCTGCTCGGAGTGGGCAAGGGCGCCGGTCAGGAGGAGATCAGCAAGGCTTTCAAAAAGCTTGCGCGCAAGTATCATCCCGACCTCAATCCCGGAGACCCGGCGGCTGAAGGTAAATTCAAGGAAATCAACGAGGCCTATGAGGTTTTGAAAGATCCGGAAAAGCGCAAGCTTTACGACTCGCTTGGGCCTAACTGGAAAGAAGGTCAGAATTTTCAGCCGCCTCCGGGTTACGAGAATTTTCAATTCCGGTCAGGTGGCTTTGGCGGCGAAGGTTTCAGCGATTTTTTTGAAACGATCTTCGGACAGGCCGGCGGTTTCGGGGGTGCGCGCTTTGGTGGCGATCCCTTTGGAAGGACTATGCGCAGCAAAGGCCGTGATGCCGAGGTGCGCCTGACCCTGACCATGGAGGAAGCCTACCTGGGCGGCCTCAAAACCATCACATTGCAGGAACAGGTGCGCGGCGCAGATGGCATGCCCCACCTACAGGCCAAGACCCTGGAGGTGAACATCCCCTCAGGAGTGAAGGACGGCGCCAAGATCCGTCTGTCCGGACAGGGCTCGCCGGGTTCGGGTGGCGGTCCGGCGGGAGATCTGTTGCTCCAGGTTTCCATTGCCGAGCATCCGCTTTTCCGCCTTGAAGGGGTGAACGTCATCCATGATTTGCGTTTGGCTCCGTGGGAAGCGGTGCTTGGGTGCTCGGTGCGCATCCCGACCCTCGACGGCCCCGTGGACATGAATATCCCTGCCGGAATGAGCAGCGGGCAGAAGCTTCGCCTGGCCGGAAAGGGGCTCGGCAAGGGTGAAAGCCAGGGGGATCAGTTCGTGCGTATCGTCATCCGTTCGCCCAAGACCCTGACTGAGCAGGAGCGGGCGCTGTGGGACGAGTTATCCGCGATATCCACTTTTCAGGCCAGGTAGGAGCAGGAAATGACACTTGTGCAGATTCATGAACACGGTCTTCCGGCGCCGTCAGAGCGCATAGGCACCAGAGAGTTTCTGGAACTCACCGGCCTTACCGAGGAAGCCCTTTTGGAATTGGTCCGCTTGGACTGGATTGTACCGTCCACCACGGCGCAGCAGGAATTTCTGTTTGTGAGCATGGATGTGGTGCGTGTACGCAAATACCGGCGACTCTGCGCCGATTTTGAGCTGAGCCCGGTTGCTGGAATCATTATTGTCGATCTTTTGGAGCGTATAGATCATTTGCAAGAGCGACTGCGCAGTCAGCCGATGAGGCGTTGACGGCGCGGATACAGGGAGGATTCTTATGGATCTGAATAAATTTACGCAAAAATCGCAGGAAGCCGTGGCCGAAGCCCAGCAGTTGGCCGTTCGCCTCGGGCACCAGCAGGTTGATACGGACCATCTTTTCCGCGCCCTGGTCGGGCAGGAAAAGGGCCTTGTGCCTCGTCTTCTGGAACGGGCCGGGTACGACGCGCGTGCCTTGGCCGCGGCCCTAGACGGCGAGCTTGGCAAGATGCCGCGTGTCAGCGGCCCTGGCGCTCAGCCTGGCCAGATATACGTCACCCAGCGCATGAACGAGACCATGCTCGCGGCTTTGGATCTGGCCAAGAAGATGCAGGACGAATACGTCAGCGTGGAGCACGTACTGCTGGCCATTCTGGAAAAGCCCGGAACTGGCCCCAGCGCCGCCGTGCTGCGTCAGTTCGGATTGACCAAGGACAAGATTCTGGCCGTGCTGGCCGAGGTGCGGGGCAATCAGCGGGTTACCTCCGACAACCCTGAGGAAACCTACGACGCGCTCAATAAATACGGGCGCGATCTGGTCGAGGACGCCCGCAAGGGCAGGCTCGACCCGGTCATTGGCCGCGATTCCGAGATCAGGCGCTGCATTCGCATCCTGTCCCGGCGCACCAAGAACAACCCGGTCATGATCGGTGAGGCGGGCGTGGGCAAGACGGCCATCGTCGAGGGTCTGGCCCAGCGTATCCTTAACAAGGACGTGCCCGAGGGCCTCAAGGACAAGACCGTCTTCGCCCTCGACATGGGGGCGCTCATCGCCGGGGCCAAGTATCGCGGCGAATTCGAGGAGCGCCTCAAGGCCGTATTGAAAGAGGTGCAGAAGTCCGAAGGGCGCGTCATCCTCTTCATTGACGAGCTGCACACCATCGTCGGCGCGGGCAAGACCGAGGGCGCCATGGACGCGGGCAACCTCTTGAAACCCATGCTGGCCCGCGGCGAGTTGCACTGCATCGGCGCCACCACTCTCGACGAGTACCGCAAGTACATCGAGAAGGACCCGGCCCTGGAGCGCCGCTTCCAGCCGGTGCTGGTGGAAGAGCCCAGCGTCGAGGACGCCATTTCTATCCTGCGCGGCCTGCGCGAACGCTTCGAGGTCCATCACGGGGTGCGCATTTCCGATTCGGCCCTGGTCACCGCCGTGACCCTGTCCAGCCGCTACATTGCGGACCGGCAGCTCCCCGACAAGGCCATCGACCTCATCGACGAGGCCGCGGCCATGATCCGCACCGAGATCGACTCCCTGCCCACGGAGCTCGACGAGATCAATCGCAAGGCCATGCAGCTCGAGATCGAGCGTGAGGCCCTGCGCCGTGAAACCGACACCGCGTCACGCGAGCGTCTGGAAAAGCTCGAGAAGGAGCTGGCCGAACTCAAGGAAACCCAGACGGGCCTCAAGGCGCAATGGGAACGGGAAAAGAGCGGCATCGACGAAATCAGCCAGCTCAAGAAGGACCTGGAGGCGACCAAGGAAGCCATCGCCAAGGCCGAGCGCGAATACGACCTGAACAAGGCGGCGGAACTCAAGTACAGCCGTCTCATCGAACTCGAGCGCAAGCTCGAGACGCTCTCGGGCGGACATGACGGTGAGCAGCGGCTGCTGCGCGAGGAGGTCGGCCCCGACGATATCGCGTCCATCATCTCCAAGTGGACGGGCATCCCGGTATCCAAGCTGGTGGAAGGGGAGCGCGAGAAGCTGCTGAAGCTCGGCGACATCCTCCATGAGCGCGTCATAGGTCAGGACGAGGCCGTGCAGGCCGTGGCCGACGCGGTGCTCAGGGCTCGGGCCGGTCTCAAGAACCCGCAGCGGCCCATTGGTTCCTTCATGTTTCTCGGCCCCACGGGCGTAGGCAAGACCGAGCTGTGCAAGACCCTGGCGAAGAGCCTTTTCGACACCGAAGAGAACATGGTTCGCCTCGATATGAGCGAGTACATGGAGAAGCACACCGTGGCCCGGCTCATCGGGGCCCCTCCCGGCTACATCGGTTATGACGAGGGGGGGCAGCTGACCGAGGCCGTGCGGCGCAAGCCCTACAGCGTGGTGCTCTTCGACGAGATCGAGAAGGCGCACCCCGACGTCTTCAACGTGCTCCTGCAGATCCTCGACGACGGCCGCCTGACCGACAGTCACGGACGAACCGTGGATTTCAAGAACACCATCATCATCATGACCTCCAACATCGGCTCGCCACTGCTCCTTGAGGGCATCACCGAGCAGGGCGCGCTGCGCGACGGCGTGCGCGAAGGGGTCATGGGCGTGTTGCGCGGACACTTCCGCCCCGAGTTCCTGAACCGGGTGGATGAGATCGTGCTCTTCAAGCCGCTTCTCATCGAACAGATCAAGCGCATCATCGAATTGCTTCTGGGCAACCTGCAGGCGCGACTCGATGAACGCAAGATCACTCTAGAGCTGACTGAAAGGGCCAAGGAATTCATTGCCCGCGAGGCCTACGACCCCATCTACGGGGCGCGGCCCCTGCTGCGATACCTGCAGCAGCGGCTGGAAACTCCGCTGGCCAGGGAAATCATCGGCGGCCGCCTGCTCGACGGGCAGAAGCTGGTGGTGGATGAGGAGGGTGGCAACCTGGTTTTTCAGGCATAAACCCTTCTTTTGAAACGGACTATCCGGCCCGGTTCCGGCGATGACGCCGGGGCCGGGCTTTTTTCGTTGCGCGCGGGGTATTCTGGACCTTGCCGCCAAAAGCGGCTAGCGCAGATGCTTTCATGGTTGCGGAATACGGTCCGTGCCAGGGAATTTTATCTTCAAGGAGCGTAAGTGTGAGAGCCAAGACCTGTCTCATTCTCGATATCGGCAGCGGCACCCAGGACGTTTTGCTTTACCAGGAAGGCCTGGAACTGGAGAACTGCCCCAAGTTCATCCTGCCATCCCCGGCCCGGAACGTGGCGGCCCGCATTCGGGAACTGACCGCCGCCGGGCGCGCCATCTATCTGCACGGTCAGAACATGGGCGGCGGATTCTGGCGGGCGGTCAAGGCCCATCAGGACGCCGGGCTGAGGGTCTTCGCACATCCGGACGCGGCGCTCGCGCTTGGAGACGATCTGGACCAGGTGCGCGGGCACGGCATCGACATCACTTCGGTTCCGCCACTCTCGGCATCCCAGGTGCTCTTGACGGATTTCGATCCCGGCTTCTGGCGCGGCCTGCTGCAGCACGCCGGCCTTGCGCAGCCCGATCTCGTCCTCGCCTGCGTGCAGGACCACGGCTTTCATCCCGGCAAGAGCAACCGCATTTCGCGGTTCGCGTACTGGGAGCGCTTCATGAACGAGGATGGCGGCGAAATCTCGCGGCTGCTATACGCCGACCCGCCGGAAGAGATGACCCGGCTGCAGTGCCTGCGTCGCTCCATCGGCGTGGGGCTGGTGGCCGATACGGGTTCCGCGGCCCTGCTCGGGGCTCTCTTCGATCCCGGCGTTGCACGGACGGCCGCAACGGACGGCGTACTCGTACTCAATGTCGGCAACAGCCACACCATCGCCTTTCTCGTGCTCGGGCAAAAGGTCCTGGGCGTGTACGAGCATCATACCGGGCACCTGGACGAGACCAAGCTCCTTGATCATCTGGCCCGGTTTCGGCGCGGTGAGCTTGATAATCAGGAGGTCTTTGATGACGGCGGACATGGCTGCGTGACCGCCCCGGATTTGCCGGAAGGTTTCCGGCGCATTGTGGTGCTGGGCCCCAGGCGCGCCCTGTTGGCCGACGCCAAGGTGGAATTTCTGGCCCCGGGCGGGGACATGATGCTGGCCGGTTGCTTCGGGCTCCTGAAGGGCTGGCGGGAGTTTGAAGGCCGGGTGGGGTGATTGCGCCCGGCCAGGGCGAGGTGGATGCGAGCTGCCTGTTAAAAAATCAAAAAAAAAGCAGGCGGTTCAAAAATGATGAGATGCAAGGAAGCGAAAAAATCCATGGCGCGCAGTGTGTTACGCTGATGCGCGGTCTGGATTTTTTCGCTGACGCAGCAGATCGCCGTTTTGGGCGGCCTGCTAGGGTTTGAATCTTGCCGCAATGGTCCCGACGATGGCCCCGGCCAGAGCCCAGACGAAGCCCAGGGCGGCGGCGATGACGATCTCAAGGGGCCACAGGTTGTGGGATGTGGGGTCCTGCAGGCCTTCGACCACGACCCTGGCAAACACTGCCGCAGGAACCGCTGCGCCGATGACGGCGGCTGTGCGCCACAATGGCGCAATCCGGAGGGCGCGAAGCAGCAGCGCGGCGGCGCAGACCACCAGCAGCCCCGGAGCGATCAGCGCGTCGGGCAGGTTTACGCTCTTGTAGGGGATCAGCCAGTAAGGCAGACCCACAGCCAGAAAGCTCACGGCAAAAGCGGCCCAGGTCCGGTATTTTTCTTTCATGGCGTTTCGTCCTTGCACCGCAAAACAACCCATTCCATGACACTCGCGACGCCTGATCACAGGCGTCCTTGTCACCAGCGGCCCTGCAGCAGGGGAATGTAGTCCGGGTTTCTGGAGATGGTGTTGTGACCGGCTCCGGTGATGATTTTCATCTCGGCCACTCCCGGCGCAAAGCGGGCGAGCAGCTCTTCGGCGCTTTTCCTCGGTACGATTTCGTCTTCTTCGGCGACAATGAGCACGGTCGGGGCTGTGACCCCTGACGCGGACTTTTCCGTTTCGAATCTGTCCAGCAGGAGCAAGCGCACCGGAAACAAGGGATACAGCTTCTGCGCAAGTCCCAGGATGCTGTCGAAAGGGGTGACCAGCACCAGGCGAGCCACCGGACGCTGACCAGCGACATGCACGGCCACGGCGCTTCCCAGGCTGCGTCCGACCACCACGACACGCGGGTGTTTGTCATGCACCATGTCAAACAGAGCCAGCGCATCGGCAAAGAGGGCCGCTTCGGACGGCTTGCCGGTACTTTCGCCGTAGCCCCGGTAATGGGGCATGTACAGCGCGTGGCCGGGAAAGGCCGTCTCGAAGGTTGGCAGGCTGTAGGAGACGTCCTCGGCATTGCCTCCGAAATAGAGCACCGCTTCCTGGGCTTCACCCTGCAGCACGGTGACGACAATCTCCGCGCCATCAACCTGCACGGTGAGGGTTTCGCGATGATGACTCGAGGGCGGGTGAGGCAGGTAGATGAGCGAGCGCTGGAAAAGGAAGAGGAAGGCGCACAGCCCCATGTACAGGAGCGCCCCAAAAGATGCGAACTTGATCGTGGCGGTGATGACGGTGGACATAATGCTGTCAATGATAATCAAGTGCGCGGTGCATGTCGACGCCTGGCTGCCATGCCCGCCGGTTCGGCGGGTTTTGTGTCGCGGAACGCTTCAATCCGGTATTGATCTCCCGGTCCGCGCGGACTACGTCTGCCCCTTCATCATCACAAGGAGCCTCTCACATGTTGGAACGCGATATCTTTGACCGGATCTGCGCCGCTACGGCCATACCCAGAAAGCAGGTCGAAAGTGTGGCCGGACTGCTGGACGAGGGCGGCACAGTGCCCTTTATTGCCCGTTACCGCAAGGAGCGCACCGGCGGGCTCGACGAAGTCGCCATCCAGATGGTGCGCGACGCGCTGGAGAGCGGGCGCGAACTGGACAAGCGCCGCGAGGCCATCCTCGGCAGCCTGACCGAACGTGGGCTCCTGACCGACGCCTTGGGTCAGGCGGTCAGACAGTCCTCCACCCTGGCCGAGCTGGAAGACGTCTATCTGCCGTACCGACCCAAGAAGCGCACCCGGGCGACCATGGCCAGGGAGCGGGGCCTTGAGCCTCTGGCGCAGGCGATTCTGGCCGGGAAGGTCGATCCGCAGTCCGAGGCTGCCGGGTTCGTGAACGCGGAACTGGATGTGCCGGACGTTCAGAGCGCGCTGGCTGGCGCACAGGATATCATTGCCGAAATCATGAGCGAGGACCGCCGCTGCCGCGAAGGCATGCGCAGGCTTTTTGCGGCGTCGGGCGTCATCGCCTCGGCCGTGCGCAAGGGCAAGAGCGAAGAAGGCGAGAAGTACCGCGATTATTTCGATTGGCACGAGACCGCCCGCACGGCTCCCGGTCATCGCATCCTGGCCATGCTGCGCGGCGAACGCGAAAAGGTCCTGTCCTTGTCTCTGCGTCCCGACCAGGATCAGGCCCTGAGTGGTCTGGCCAGACTTTTTCCCATCCCGAAAGATCCTTGCGGGGCAGTGGTGCAGGAGGCTGTGGCCGACGGGTACTCCCGCCTGCTGGCCCCGTCGCTGGAGACGGAGCTGTGGGGCGAACTCAAGGCCAGGGCCGACGCCGAGGCCATTGGCGTGTTCGCCGCCAACCTGCGCGAACTGCTGCTGGCCCCGCCGCTGGGCCCGCGTCGCATCCTGGCCCTTGATCCCGGCCTGCGCACCGGCGCCAAGCTCGTCTGTCTTGATGAGCAGGGGAACCTGCTGCATTGGCAGACGATTTTTCCCGTCGGCGGCAAGGGGCAGGCCGAAGAGGCCGGGCGGGTCATCACCGCGCTGGTCAAGAGCCACCGCGTGCAGGCCATTGCCGTGGGCAACGGCACGGGCGGCCGCGAAACCGAGACGTTTGTGCGGGGCCTTGGGCTGCCCGCCGAGGTGGATGTGATTCTGGTCAACGAGGCCGGGGCCTCGGTCTATTCGGCCTCGGAGATCGCGCGCCGGGAATTTCCGGACCTTGACCTGACCTACCGTGGCGCCGTGTCCATCGGCCGCAGGCTCATGGACCCGCTGGCCGAACTGGTCAAGATCGATCCCAAGTCCATCGGCGTTGGTCAGTACCAGCACGACGTGGACCAGACGGCCCTGAAGAAGAGTCTTGGCGACGTGGTCGTGTCCTGCGTCAATCAGGTCGGCGTGGACGTGAACACGGCCAGCCCCGAGCTCCTGGCCCATGTCTCGGGCCTGGGCCCGGTTCTGGCTGGCAACATCGTGGAGCACCGCCGCGAGAACGGCCCGTTCGCGGACCGCAAGGGGCTGCTCAAGGTCAAGCGCCTCGGCCCCAAGGCATACGAGCAGTGCGCGGGGTTCCTGCGCGTCCGCGACGGGAAGAACCCTCTCGACGGCAGCGCCATCCACCCCGAGCGTTACGCCCTGGTGGGACGCATGGCCAAGGACGCGGGCTGCACCGTGACGGAATTGCTGAAGAATCCCGAGATCCGGCGATCCATCGACCCGGCCCGTTACGTGGACGCCGAGGTGGGCCTGCCGACCCTGCGCGACATCCTGGCCGAGCTTGAAAAGCCCGGCCGCGATCCGCGCCCGGCGTTCCAGGTCTTCCGCTTCGCCGACGTGCACGACATCTCTGACCTGCATCCGGGCATGATCGTGCCGGGCATCGTCACCAACGTGACGCGTTTCGGGGCTTTTGTGGATGTGGGCGTGCACCAGGACGGCCTGGTGCACATCAGCAACCTGGCCGACCGCTACGTGCGCGACCCGTCCGAGGTGGTGCGCACGGGGCAGCAGGTGCAGGTTACGGTGCTGGAGGTGGATGTGAAGCGCAGGCGCATCGGCCTGTCCATGCGTACGGGCCAGGCTGGCTGAGACGCCTGCGGACGGCCAACTTGTGGACCTTGCAAGGATCTTGCTGCATGAGTGGACTTTTTGGCTTTTTTGCGCGAATCACATAGGAAAATCAGGGTTTGCAACCATGTCTCGCGGGAGGTGCCCATGCGACAACGATTTTTCCGTGTGGCCGTCACGGCGCTTGTCTTGAGCGTTGTAGCCCTGTCAAATCAGGGGCTGGCGCAGGAGAGCCCGGATGCCTGTCTGTTGTTCACCGAGGCCGATGCCAGCGCCCTGTTCCAGGAAAGCGTCTCGCCCGGTGTCGCCAGGGCCGCGATAACACCGGCAGGGGGCAGTTGCCGCTATACCTACGCCAAAGATGGCGGGGTCTTTGGCATGAGTCTCACCTACTGCACGGATGACTCCATCGCGGAGGAGGGCATTTTCGATTCCGCAGCCGATGTCATGATGAGACAGCTGCGGGCGCGGAAAAACAGCGCCCATGCCTCGACGCTCCTGAAAATCATGCCGGATCTGGGGGACGAGGCCTTCTGGGATGGGACGAGCCTGTGGATGCGCAAGGGCGGCCATCTTGTGCTCCTGAAGCCAAGTCCCCAACTGGTGGGCTCATTTGCGAACATGGAAGCCGCCGATGCCGCCTTGGAAGAGCGCAGCCGGGGGCTGGCCGTTCAGGCTGCAGAGATTCTCCTGCCCCGGCTTCCGTAAGCGCGCGCCGGGAATGAAAAAAGGGTCATGCCAGGGATTTGGTTCCCGTCATGACCCTTTCGCGTTGCGTCGAATCTACTTTCAGTTGATGTCCTTGACGAGTTCCACCCGCCTGTTCATGGCCCGGCCTTCCTCGTCCTCGTTGGACCCCACCGGTGCCAGAAAGCCCACTCCGGCGCTTTTCAGCCTGCCCCCAGCTACCCCGTACTTTCCGACCAGCTTCTGCACCACGGCCTGCGCCCGTCTTTTGGACAGGTCCATGTTGTAGTCGAAGCCGCCCACTCCATCCGTATGCCCGACCACATAGAGCCTCAGCCCCGCGTCGCCCTGAAGCAGCTTGGCGATTTCTTCAAGGGTCGGCCCGGATTCGGGCTTAAGCTCGGCCTTGTCCGTGTCAAAATAGATGCCGTACAGGGCGATGGTGCCCTGGGCCGCGATGCTTTTGGCCATGGCGCTGGCGTCAACGGTGACCATTTTCTGTTCCAAAGGCGCCGCCTCGACGAGATCGATCAGGACCAGGGCGCGTTGCGCGGTTTCCGGGAAGTTCTTGTAGGTCTCCGTGGCCACGTACACGGAGACGTGCACATCGCCTTCTGGCCGGGACAGGGTTGCCGCCAGAAATTGCGGCTCCACCGGAGAGCTGAAAGCGTATTGCGTTATCTGGCCTTTGTTTTTGAGTTGCTTGTCCTGGTGATACAATGTCCTGGCCAGGGCGTTGGGCTTTCCGCACTCACCTTCCGAACACGTGAACACGGTTTCGTATCCGTTCTGCTCCAGTTCCTGGGCATAGTTGTGAAAGACTTCCAGGGCCGAGCGCTCCGGCGGGGCGACATACAGGATGCGGGTATACTTGCCCGTAACCTTGGTCGAGGGATCGGGCGGAAGGTCGTACCCTTTGAGCGGCCCGGTGACGAGGTGGAACTGGCCGAACTCGCGGTAGTCGTAGCCGATGATTTCTGATCCCTCGTAGCGCTTGAGCAGCGGGCTGTCCTTGGAACCGGGAACGTCGGTGGCGAGGGCCGCACTGACAGACAGCAGTATGGTGGACGCAGCCACCAGCATTAAAATGATGGTCATGATGCGGTCCGTTGAAGAGTGATGCGAGTTCGGTTCCCTGTGCATGGGGGCTCCTTGGTTCATTGATTCAACGCGTCACGGCGATGGCCGGGGAGGGTTCGCCCTCCATGCCGGCGGCCGTGTGATGGATGATGCGGTAGCTCGCCGGGCCTGCGGCTGGGTTGGTGTCCATGGCCTGGTCCGTGTCCGATACGCCTTTGGCGATGGTCCGCCAGGGGCCGTCACCGTTGTCCCGACGCTGTACGGTCAGCAGAAAGGGCGATGGCGGGGGCGTGAAGCGGATGAGGACATGGGCGAAGGGGTCCTGCACGTATTCCGCCGTGGGCGCGGCAGGCACGGGAATGGCCGGGACGCCGACCGTGACCAGACGCTTGCCGCTCAATTCGCTTTCGCGCCCCGCGCTGTCGCGGGCCAGCACCGCGTACCAGTAGCTCTGGCCGGGCTCCACCGCGATGTCCACGAAACTGTGCTGGTCCGCGGAGAGGTTCTCGGCCAGCACGTCGCCTTGCCGCAGCCCTTCCTTGCCGCGCAGGATGGACAGGGTTGCGGTTTTCTCCTCCGGAAGGCCCGGTGCAAAGGACAGCACGACCTTGCCGTCAGCGCCGTCGATGGCGGTAATGAACGGCGCGGGGGGCTTGCTTGCGTCCTCGATGGCGGCCCTGACCTCCGCGCTGGGCAGGCCGATTTTGTTGTCGAAGGACACGGCCCTGACCCTGTAATGATAGACCCCGAAAGTTCCTGCGATGTATTGATCCCGGTAAAGCCGGTCCGAGGTGATGGTCGGGCTGAGCCTGGTCCATTGCGCGGAACCCTCGGCGCGGCGTTCCACGATGTACCCGGCAACGGGATAGTCGGCCCGCTCCCAGGTCAGTTCCGTCTGCACCGGGCTTGTCCTGGCCTGCACCTTCTGCGGAGCGGGCGGGGCCGTGGCCGTTGGTGGCATGGCCGTGGCCACGCCGGAGGGCGGCCCCATCTCGCCCGTCGGGGAAACCGAGCGCACCCGGTAATGGTAGATGATGCTGTCCACGACGTCCGTATCGGTCCAGGTCGTGGTTTTCGGGTCCAGGGCTTTCGGGGTGAGCAGGGTGTACAGGCCGTTGTAGGACGTCGACCTTTCCACGGCGTGTCCGATTATGTTGGGATTGTCTGCAGGCTTCCAGCTCAGGACCACCTTGCCCGGCTGGGCCGTGGCAGTGAGCGAGGGCGGCGGCAACAGGGCTTCGGGGTCGTCCATGAACAGGCTGACCGTTGCGGGAGGGCTGGTCCGTCCGAAGGCGTCCAGGCTGCGTACGGAGTAGGTCAGAGTCAGCCCGACTTGCGCCAGGTCGTCGATCATGGCCGGTTCGGTGCTGTTCCAGCCTACGCCGAGGAGCACGGCGTCCGTGGCTGCAGGCACCGGCGGCCGTCCGTTTTCCGAGCGTTCCACAATGTAGGCCATGACCGGGATTTCCGGTGGGGTGGACGGCGCGTTCCAGAACAGGGCCGCGCCCTGCGGATGAATCTCGGCGCGCAGTCCTCCGGGCGGCGGAAGGGGCGCGGTGGCCGATCCGGCATCGACCGGGGCGCAGGTCAGCCTGGTTTTCGACGGTGCGCCCGAGGCGGAAAGGCCCACGACGGAATAGGTCCGCTTTCCCTTGGGCAGCCCCGGAAGAGCGTGGGCCACACCCAGGGCCCTGGCCCTGGCCCAGGAACTCATGGCCTGCATTCCCAGGAGCGGACGCAGGTTGGCGAATTCCTCCGGGCTCCCGGGCGTGGTCAGACCCTGGATGATGGCCCGGACCAGCTGGGCTTCCTGCGCGTCCAGGGCCGACATGTGCTCGGGGCTGAGCGGGGTTATGTCCGCCAGCGTTTTTCCGTTCTGATCCAGGAGCTGCCACCCGCCTGCAGGCCAGTATCCGGCCGGGGGCGCCCACAGGAAGCGGATCTCGCCCTTGCCGTCGGAGGCGGCCAGGAGCACTCCCGCGTCCGATTTGGCTGCCGCCCCGGCCGGGGGTGCGAGGGTCAGGACCAGCATGGCCGCGAGAATCCACAGGGTCGGTGAGAATCGGAATGCGTGTCGTGTTGTGCTCATGGTGCTGGCCTTCAGATCAGGGTGACATTGAGGGAGTAATCGCCGAACCATCCGCAATCGATGTCGAATCCGGCCCGCAGATGCAGCGGCATGGCCTCGACATGGAAGTTTATGGATTTGCTGGCCGAGAACTTGGCGCCATCGCAGGACGGCACCCAGGCCGAAACTCCGGCCCCGGCCCGGAAGTCCGCGGAGAGGTGCGCCGAGGGCGACACGCCCACGCCGACCATGGCGTTGAGGTATGCCTCGACAGCGGCGAACCCCAGACAGATTTTGCCCGAACCGACCTTGAGTCCGCCTCCGAGGCGAAGTCCCATTTTCTGTCCGAGCTGCATGTAGCCGTCCACATCGGCGATGAGAAAATGCACCAGAATGGGGCTTGCCGTCCTGCCGCAGTATATTTCCCAGTCGTCCGCACCGAAATAGAGCCCAACCGTGCCCCGGTCGTCTTCGGCGCCCTTGGGCGCGGTCAGGGACACGGCCCCGCCGAACATGGACATGCTGCCCCAGATCTTGCCGCTGAAGGCGTTGCCAGCGTATTCGAAGAAGGCGCCGCCATTGACCTTGTACGTCAGGAGCTTCACGCCGCTGAATTCCATGCGATAGACCGCGTCTTCCGGCAGCACCGTGATCTGTCCGGCCATCTCGAAGACCTGCGGTTCGGTGGACGAGACGCTGATCCCGGCCGAATAGACCATCACGCCGGGATTGTTCGGTGCGGCCGAAAGGGGATTGCCGGATGGGGAGAACACGTCCTTGCTGAATCCGTACGCAAGCCCCCCGTTCACGACCTGCAGGGCCACGCCCGGGAAGATGGGCGCGTTCAGGCCGCTGACATTGGCATGGGTCAGCCAGTAGCCGTCACCGGCGGCCGTGCCGTAGCGGAAGGTCGCCTTGACCGGGGTGGCCATGCCGAACATCCTGGTTTCGACCGTGCCGCCAAAGGTGTCCTGCACCGCTCCCCCGCCCGAGGCATCGGCCAGGAATATGGGGTCAAGGGACGCATAGAGGGGGCCGCCCTGCGCGGCGAAGCCTCCTCCGCCCGTCTTGATTTCCGGAGCGATGGCGGTTTCGGCCATGGGGCGGCCGACGGGGAAGCTTATGCCCGTCGTGAATTTCGAGTGCTTGGGCCCGGTGGCCACGTAGGCCTGGCCCATGGGCTTTTTCACCGTATAGACGATGTCCACCGGGGCCTCGCTCAGGCCCGGGAAATCGATCTTTCCTTTGAGCGTGAAGTCCAGCCGTTCGGGCTTGAGGTCATCCACGTGGGACGTGGCCGCAATGGCCTGCAACTGAACCTGCACGTCGCCGAGTTTGGTTTGGGCGTTCAGGCCGGCACTGTGGCCCGTCCCGTCGCCATTGAAGTACGCCACGCCGTAAATGTTGAAGAACAGGTCGCTTACGGTGGTCGAGACTTCCGTCCCGCCCTCGTCCCTGAAGGTGAAGGTCGTGTCCGTGCTCATGCCCCAGCCCGTGGTCTTGCGCTCGAACTTCCTGACCTGTGTGTGCATGCGCACGTTGCCGTAATCCTCTGTCGCCTCCTGGCCCGCGAAGTTGAATTCCAGGTCGGATTTGGCGTCCTTCTGGGTGTAGTCGAGGGTCATGGATCCGCCCTGCAGGGTCATGGCCGGCCAGGGCATTTCGATGCGCATGTTGATGTATTCGACGACCAGCCCGTTGTTTCCGGCGCTGATGTCGATGGCGTCGAACTTGATGCTCCCGGCCCCGAACACGTAATCGAAATTGTTGAAGCGGCTGTGTCCGGTGATGCCCGTGTCCGCGAGATACCAGTTCCTGGCGGTTACGCCCGCCTGGGTCAGCATGAAGAGATAGGGGTAGAGCACGGCGTTTTCCCCCAGATGCACCCCGACCCAGTCGGCCCCGCTCGCCAGCACCCCGAGCTGCGGCGCGTCCGTCGCGTCCTGCATCTGAAGCTGGGCGATTTTGAGGCCTGCGTGTCCGGCAGGGTTTGAGCCATGGGTGCGGCTCAGGTCCAGACGCACGTCGTCGGACTCGATCTGGAAATAGCTGTGGCCGATCTGGGTCTTGGGCAATTTCTGGCTTGCGGCGTACCACCCCGATTCCGGGATCAGGGGCGCCTCGACACCTTGCCAGTCCGGCGGGAGAGTGCCCCCGGTCTCCACCACGCGGATGGTGTTGTCCTTGACCTTGATGTCGAAAACGGCCTTAAGGTCCTCCTTCACGCTGCCTTTGAGGCTCTTCAGGGTGGCGCTCACGCCGGGCAACTCGTCATAGGTCTGGCCCAGATTCCCGGCGTTTATGGTTCCGCCGGTGACCAGACCGTCATCATTGACCTCGAACCCCTGGAACCCGATGTCCACGTAACGCAGGCCCTGGCCGCTCGTTCCGTCGGGCAGGTCGAAGAGCAGGGTGCCCGTGCCGCTCCAGCGGCCGTTGACCTCTGTGGCCCGGCCCTGCAGGCCGGTGATGAGGAACTCCTTGCCCCCGGCCACGGGGAAGCGGAAAATGCAGGGCTCGCCGGGCCTGGGCGCGCTGACCAGATAGGCTTTGGGCTCGGACACAACCTGGTCCGCCTGCGTCGAATAGAACTCGGGGATGGGCATGCCGCCGGACCCTTCCTTGGCGCGGACGGCGTATTTCTTTTCTCCCTCCTCCAGCACCGCTTCCACGGTGACCTTGTGATAGGCTGGCTTGTCCAGGGGCAGGCTGGGCGAGGTGAAGACAACGGTGCCCCGCAGGATGTCCTGGGCGTAGGTGTTGTCCTCCTTGAGCCCGGCTCTTTCGGGAGAGGGGCCGATCTTGATCCCGCTCTGCTCGTGGATCACGGTTCCGTCCACCTTCCAGATCAGTCTGATCTTTCCGCTGCCGTAGTATGTAAGCTCCGCCGTGGCGAAAAAGGCGGCGTCGCAGGTCGAGGCCTTGGCCGCGTCCAGGACCGCACCGGAAAGCTGCCCGGCGATGGATGTTTCGGTCATCTGTCCGGTTACGGGCAGGCCGTCCTGGACGGCAATATTGGAGCCAAGCTGAGCCTGGCCGGTTTGCACGGGCTTTGTGGAGGCCGATGAGCCCTGTCCGGAGGCCTGTATCGGGCCGGATGGCTGGTTCGGGGATTGGATGGCGCCATCCGGTTTTTGTGCCGGTGCTGGTTCGACGGTTTTCTGGCCGGAAAACTCGATGATGGCCAGATTTTCGAGGTGCAAGGGGCCGATGGCGGCCGGGTCGGCCTTGATGTCGATGATCGTTGGCTCGCAGTAGAGCAGAAAGGCCCGCCCGCCGGGAATCTTGAACTGACCCAGCGTGCTCCTGTCAGCGGCCGATGCCGACAGGTTTGAAGCGGCGGCCGCTCCTCCCGAGGCGCTTAGGCCCCCAGGGTTGACGGCGTCGGACAGGACCGCTCCCGAGTCGGCCAGAAGGGTTTGCCCTGGCATGTGCGGCGTGAGATGGGCCTGGCTTGGCAGCGGTTCCGGGGCCTTGCTCATGCTTACAATGCTGTGGATGGTGCCGACGTCCTCGGCGGGGAGCACAAACAGTCGGATCTGGAATTCGTTGGAGTAGCGGTAGGTGTGCTGCAGCTTGATGTTCAGGTTCGCGATGGGCGGAAGCTGCTCGCCGCTGAAGGGTTGGCCGGTCTTTTCGACGGTGTTGCCTGGAATGGCCGTGACGATGTCGTACGAGCCGTCGCCCCAGTCCACGAACATGTTGCTGATGGTCCAGCTGTCGACCAGGGTGGTTCCGGCGATAGGCCCGCCCGATCCGGAATACTGGCCCCAGTGCGTGTCATAGACCAGGGCCCACGGGCATTCCTCGATGTTGATCAGGCCGGAGATCTGGATTTTATCCCCGACATAGAAGATGTCGTCGGCAGATCCGACGGCGTCAGGAGTGAGCTTGGTATTGGCCATGGAACAGGCGAGGCCCGTGGGGCTGAAGGCGGGCAGCTTGATGGGCCAGCGCTCCGAGATCGCGATCTGCACATCCGTGGTCGTGGTGACGACCTGCTGCATGGCCGCGCCGGGGAATTGAAAGCCCCCGGTGGGCTGCAGGCCGCCAGCCTGGCTGCTTCCGGTGGATTCGCCCTGGCCTGGAGCGGGCGCACTCTGGGTGGTCACTTTCTTGTACCCGGCCACCTCCCAGAACAGGGCGTTCTGGGCAAACCCGTCCGCCAGGTGCTGTGCAATGCCGCCGGAAGCTTGCGGCGCGGCTACCTCACTGATGGCGGAGCTGCCGGACGTGACGCCGCTGGCCGAAACCCCTGACGCGGACAGCGCGGACTGCAAGGAGCCAGTCTTTGATCCTTCCACTTTCGCTTCCTGCGTTTCGGAAGGGGCTTGCTCGGCGGGCTGCGGATTGCGGGCCAGGTCGAAAATTTCGGTGATGAAGTCCGCGTCAGGGGCGTAAAAGCGGTCCGGCATGGGGAGTCCGCCGATTTTGCGAGTCATCAGCACCGTTCCTGCGCCGTTGAGGATGCGCAGTTCGAACCACTGCGAGGCCACGTCCTTTTCCATCCACTCAAAGCGTGTGGAGTCCGTGACCTTGGGAGTGCCATGGTCGCCCTGGGAGTTTTCCATGATCCAGTAGGTGCCGTGCTCCGGTGCTTTCAGGAAGATGGAGCCCATGGCGAATTCGGTGTCTTTCAGCGGAGGCTGGATCACCATGGGCGGCTTGACGCCTGTGTAGACGGCCTTGACCAGTCCGGCCGCTCCGGTCTCCCGCCATCCGTCCTCGCCGGGCAATCGGAATCTGAGGGCGCGCGGTCCGGGAGCGGCCTTGCCGCCCACTTTCACGGTCATGGTCGCCCTGGTGGGATTTGCGACCTGAAGGTTTAAGACAGCCACATCCGTGCCAAGCTCCACGCTCATGCCGGCGGCGAACAGATCGCCGAGCACCGTCACTTCGTAGCTTTTGCCCGGATACCAGCGGTTGGGGGTCAGGAGCGAAACCTGGGGCTGGAGCGTGAGTTTGGGCAACTCGGGCTTGACCTGGATGGCGGCCGCCTTTTTCGCCACGACCACGCCCTGCAGGCGGGTGGCTTCCCAGGACCCGTCAGGGCCGGGTCTGGCCTCCATCGGGCGCGGACCAGGAGTGGCCGTTTCCGGGACCTGCACGGTGAATGTGGCCGTGGCAGGCGAGGTGACGGTGAAATTTTGGACTACGATGTCCTTGCCGAAGCGGGCCTCCAGCGTCTCGGGCAGGGCCGTGCCCTGCAGGGTGACCTCGTAGGTTGCGTTCTGTTCCCATTGGCTAGGGGTGATGGTCAGCAGCTTGGGCGGGTCCGTCTTCACGGCGGGGACGCTGATCGCTGCCGCCGGTTTGGCCTGCACCTCGGCCAGGGCCTGGGTGCGGGCCCATTTTGAGTCCGGGCCAGGGCGGATTTCCAGCCACTGCCGGCCCAGCGGGGCCTGATCCGCGACGCGGACCGTCATGCGGGCCATGGCGGGGGACGCCACGGTCAGCTTTTTGATCTCGACGCCCTTGGCGAAACGCGTCTCCAACCCCTGAGCCAGGTTGGCACCCTGGACCGTGACCTCGTACTCACCGCCTTGCGTCCATTTGTTGGGGATGATGGTCGTGACTATCGGCGAGGCTTGCGGCTTGACCTGGATCGGCAGCGCCGCCTTGCCCGGAGGTTCGGGCTGGGGGTTGATGGTGACCATGAACGGCAGTCGCGAAGTGTGCATGCCCGTCCTGTCGGAATAGGAAACGGCCCGCTGGCCGGGCGCAGCGTCTTTGGCTGCGGTGACCGTGACGCGCAAGGTGGTGCCGCTGGGTTTGGGCAGCTGGGCCGAAATGCCGGGTCCGAAGCTCAGCTGGCGCACGAATTCCAGGCCCGTCCCGGAAATGGTCAGTTCCCTTGTCTCGCCCTGCGCGATGGAGCCCGGCGTGATGGACTGGATGACCGTCGCGGCCTGAACCGCCGACACGGTCAGCCGGGCCTGGCTCGGCCTCGTCGTGCCTTTGTACTGGACATTGATGGTACGCACGCCCGGTGCGGCCGTGCCTGTCACGGAAACAGGGACAAGCAGTATCTTGTCGCCGACTTGCTGGATGGGGCCCACGGTTACGCCCGGACCCATGTTCAGAATCATGTCCCTGCTCAGGTTCCGGCCGGTCAGGTTCAGGGTCGCGCTCTGCCCCTGCTGCAGTGCGGCGGGGGCGACGGAAGTCAGTTCGGGAAAGGACGCCTGCGGCTGGATGACGGTCATGCCGGGTATTGGACCGACCGGGGGTGTCTTGGGCGTGGTCGTGATCTGCGGCCTTGTCGGCTGGAGAGGCAGCGTCTTTTTCAGGGTGTCGGCATGGATGGCCTGCGCGCACAGAAGGCCGGTCATCAGGGTCAGGATTGCACAAATCTCACGCCATGATTTCATGATGCACCTCGAAACGCCCGGCGGGCGGTGGACTTAAAGAAGTCTTGCTATTTCCCGGAAACCCCCTGGTCGCGCAGCGGGACGGTCAGTTCGAGTTCCGATGCGGCTCCGGAGAAAACGACGATGCGATATTCGCTGGCCGCCACGGGTCTGCCGTCCACCAGGGCCTGGACCTGCCAGGCGTGGGGTGAGTTGGTGACCAGCTTGGCCAGGTCGAAGAGCGTGAGCATGTAATAGTTGCGTCCGGTACGGGCCGAGAGCACGGGGGCAGAGGTGTCCAGTTCGGTCAGGGGCCGGGTCATGGCCTCGGGTTCCAGGGTGAAGAGGCGGAAGAAGTAGGTCGCGCCATCCTGTGCCGGGGTCCAGGAGAAGACCGGTGGCGATTCGGAGGACAGGGCTACATGGTCACGGTCCTGGGGTACCTGCAGACCAAGGGGTGGCAGGTTCGGGATTCTCTCCTCGGCCGTGACGAAGTACTGGATGCCGGGCAGATCGAAGGCCGGCGGGGGGTCCTGGATTTCAAAGCGCACGGTGTGCAGTCCCGTGGCGTAGGTCGGAAAGGCGGGTACGGCGGGGCTTGCGATGATGGCCTCGCGCATGCCGGGCAGGAGCTGCTTGGTCACGAACCCCAGGATCTGCCCGTCAGCGACCCATCGTCCGCGCAGGAGGCCTTGGCCGTTGTAGGTGATGATGGCCGCCGCCCGCAGGCCCTTGGTGTTGCGCGGCACGGTGATGCGTTCCCCGGAATGGGGGCGCGGGGCGTCCCCCGGCGCGGGCTGGTTGAATTCCAGGCGCAGGCCGATGATGGCGAATTCCCCGGCGGGCGAGGGCACGATCTGCAGGCTTGTTTCCATTGTCCCGGAGGGGATGTCTGCCGCACTGGTTTCAAAGATGCGGCGAAAGACGATGCGCCCCACATCGGCCTTCATGGCCGCGGCGGTGATCCGGGCCGGGACCAAGAGCAGTTCCGTGCCCGTGCCCCTGGAGTTGACGACGTTGATGGTGACAGTGCGGTCAACGGTGCCGAGCAGATCGCCGCCTGGAGTGTAAAACGCTCCCTGGGTGGATGTGGCGACGTAGCTCGCGTTAACCACGGTCTCGAGGAGCGTGTACATCAACTGTACGGGGCTTTGGGCTCCGGGCGAGACGTTGGCCATGCGCGGGGTGGCGTTGATGGTCGGGGCGGCGTGGGCTGCAGCCGGAATCAGAAGGAGCACGGCCATGCAGACCAGACAGCCATACGCCGGGAGATATCGAAGGGGGAGCCGCAGAATGGTGTTCATAGCTGTTTCCTCGCTTATGGCCATGTGACCGGGATGCTGAAGTTCAGGGAAAGGAAGGCAATATACTCATCGTCGTCGGTGTTGCCGACATGGTCCTTGGTCCGTGAATACTGGCCGCTCAGGCCCACGGTCTTGGTCACGCTTTCCAGAAAATTGGCGCCCAGGATCCAGTTGTACTGCGCCTGTCCGTTGAACACGGACACGTGCATGGAATCGTCGCTGGTGCGTGAATCAAACCCGGACAGGGTCAGATTCAGGTTCTGGAAGTCCGTGATCAGCCAGGTAGTGGACAGGGTGCCGAGCCAGTCCTCGGTGACCAGACTGCCGGGATCCGTTTCGGTCCGGGCGTAGGTCACGGCGGGGTTCAGGGAAAGCTCCGGCACCGGCTGCCAGCCCAGGGACAGGAGTATCTGGTGCGAGAGGCTGTCCATCCCCGCCCCGGACTTGTCGTCAAAGGACGTGAACACGTAGCTGGGCACGACGCTCCAGGTCTCCCGGGCCAGGGACAGCCCGACGGAGAGGATGCGCGACTGGTTGTCGATGCCCTGAAATCCTTCCGGTTCGTGGCCGCTTTTCTGCCAGCTCAGGTTGGCGTTGGCGAAGAGAAAGGGCCAGTCAGTCTTGTTCAATGTGTAGCCCAAATCCAGACCAGTGCTGCGCACTGTGGGGATGTTGTCCAGTTTCTCGACATTGTCGTAACTGTGCATGCCGTTGAAGGACAGGCTCGATTCCTCGAAGGTCTTGGAGGCGTACAGGTTGTATTCCTTGCGGTTGTTGATGGCTCCTGGGCTTATGATGCTCTGGAAATACCTGTCCCGGAAGGAATAGCCGCCGCCGTAGTCCAGGGTGTCGTAGCGGCCGGACAGTTTGCTGCGCCAGGCCAGGCCATGTTTTGTGCCGTACGGCCCCCTTGTGTCCTGGTTGAAGGCGCTGCGTGCGTATTCGATTTCGCCCAGCAGCAGTTCATCCACAATGGCGCCGGACAGAACGGCGCTGTAAATCTTCCCTTTGGTTTCCGGCACCAGATCCGCGCCGCCCACGTCACTTGCCTCGCCGCTTTGCCCGGTCACGGCGGTGACCTTGAGCTGGACATCTTTTTCCGGGTACAGGCCCTGGGTCAGGGTCATGCCGGTAAAACGCTGATTGGAATCCTCCACCGGAAGCAGGTGGTCAAAATCGGCCACGGTATTGCTGCGCAGCACGAAACCCTGCAGGGAAGTCTCCTGCGCGTTCAGTTCCAGCAGGCCGCCGCGCCTGGCCAGTGGTCCTCCGGCGAGTTCCGTGGTCTCGACGCTGACGTCGCCCAGGGACAGGCTCTGCTTGTCATAGGCGAGTTTCAGCAGGTAGGAATTGAGGCTGAATTTTTCCTGCCCTTCGTAGTTGTCGCTGTCATCCACAAACCAGCCGTTGGCGTCGAGAGTAACCCGGAATTTGTCCTTTTCCAGGACTGATGACAGCGTGCCCGAGGTCTGGACCTGCCAGTCCGGTGAGACGCTGCCGGGATGCTCCCCGAGCTTGCCGACCAGATTCGTGTCCAGCTGGAACGAGGCGCTGGCCCGGTCCCAGGTGTCGGACTGGGGGATGAAGAACTGCCATTGCGCGGCGGGCAGGGACTGCCCCTCCTGATCCAGGGCCTCGACCGTGACGGTGTGCGAACCGTAATCGAGGTCGAATTCAGGAGTATAGGTGATTGTTGACTCGGCGATGGTGGCCAGGGTGCTGACGTCCACATTGTCCAGGGTCATGCGCAGCGTGGCCGCTTCGGGCGGGATGGGCACAGTGATGAGCGGGCGGCGTGACTGCACGCGCTGACCAGCCATGTCTGGCAGGATAAGGGCCTCGCCGGCAGAGGAATCTGCGGCCATGGCTCTGGAGGAAATCCAAGGCAGGCAGAAGAAGACCAAGGATAATGCGACGACACATAAAGAACGATGCATAGCCACCCTCCTCGTCGAATGTGCGTGGAGCGGGCTGCAGGTGCAGTGCAGTATTAAGGGAAGAGTTGTGGCTCAACGGCCTGCAGATATGGCTATTCTCTTAAAACCTCTTCCGGGATTATGGCAATGTTTAATTTTGTGCAGGTGGAAAAAATAAGTCCTATATGACCTATGGGACCTATAGGACCCATAAAAACCAAAGCATCAGGAAGAAGGCCGATTGGCCAGCCACACCCCCGAGATGACCATGGCCCCGCCGCTTAAAAGTGACGAGGTCACCGGTTCGCCCAAAATTACATAGCCCATGGCAATGGCAAAGACCGGCACCAGGTTGATGAAGATCCCGGCCCGGGCCGGGCCGATGGCGCGGATTCCGGCGTAGTACCAGGTGAAGGCCACGCCCGTTGCGACCACGCCCAGGAAAAGAATGTTGCCCCAGTCCACAAGACTGGCGCGGCCGATGTCCGCCAGCAGTCCGTGGCTCAGGGCCGGTCCGATGAGCATGAGGGTGCCGAGCAGACACGACCAGGTTACCGTCAGCAGCGGGTCGAGCCTGCGCATGACCCGGCTGCCGGCCAGGGAATAGGCGGTCCAGGCCGCCACGCAGCCAAGGATCATGAGATCCCCGCGTGAGAGGCCGCCGTGAAAGAGGTCCAGGGGATTTCCGCCGGAGAGGACGACGCTGGCTCCGGTCAGGGACAAGAGGGTGCCCAGGATTTTGCCGGGGGTGAGTTTGTCGCCCAAGAACAGGGCCGACATTATCCCGATGACCACGGGCACGGAGGCGATGATCAGCGCCGCCCGGCCAGCCGGGACGGTCTGCAGGCCGGTGAAGAAGAAAGCGTTGTAGAGAAAGATGCCGGTCAGGCCGAGGAAGGCTACGGGCAGAATCTCCTTTTTGGGCAGACGCGGGAAGCCATGTCCTGCGTGCCAGGACCACAGGAAAAGAAAGGCCGAGGCCGTCACAAAGCGCAGCAGGGCGGCGGAGAACGGCCCCATGTCCTGGGCCAGGACGCGTCCGGAGATCCATGTCGCGCCCCAGAAGAAGACGGAACCGACGAGTTTGGCGTAGACGAGCATGGGCAGTTCCTTTGCGTTAATTTGCGTGATGCGTAATGCGTGATGTGTGATGCGCTTGAAAGATTGGTTGCTTACGCCTCTAGGGGCGGAGGTTCAAGTGGGAGGGGGGATGAAATTGGTTTTGAAATGACTTGCCCGGCGGGCCAGGTCTTTGGTAGACATGGTTTGCACCTTTTGTTGAATCAACGAACCTCAAATATTTCAGGAGAAAACCATGACTGAAAGACTTTCCAAGGAAGAGCGTCGGGCGCGCGTCGTCGATGTGCTGAACCAGGCCAGGGCCATGGAGCTTTTCGCCATCACCCAGTACATGAACCAGCACTATGGCCTGGACGCCATGGACTATGGCGAACTGGCCGCCAAGATGAAGCTCATCGCCATTGACGAGATGCGTCACTCCGAGATGTTCGCCGAGCGCGTCAAGGAACTTGGCGGCGAGCCGGTCACATCCTACGATGGCGACCTGAAAAAGGCTCAGGATGTGCGTTCCATCTACCCCTACGACGCGACGCTGGAAGACGATACCATCGATATCTACAGCCAGTTCCTGCTGACCTGTCGCGACAACGGAGACGCCATCAGCGCCAAACTTTTCGAGACCATCATCGAAGAGGAGCAGGCCCACATGAACTATTTCGAGAACGTGGGCACGCACATCGAGACCCTGGGAGACACCTATCTCTCCAAGATCGCGGGCACCTCCGCCTCTACAGGTCCCTCCACCAAGGGCTTTCTGATCAGCGGCGGCAACTGATCCCCTACGGGACAGAGCCTTTTCAAGGCGCACGGGTATCATGCCCGTGCGCCTTTTTGACGTAAAAGGACGCAGGAATATGAGGGATGGTCACGCATTTCGGGCAGTTCGATGAGCCGAAGCTTGACCGGGGAGGGTTTCCGGGCCAATTTGTCGGCGGTCAGCAAGAGCGTGACCCGTTCTTCTCAGCATTTTAGTCCGCACCAAATCCACTGAACCTCACAGACGGGAGACCAGATGTCCAAATTGCCGGATATTTCATCGGTACGCGAACTGCGATACGGGCGTGACCCGTACCTTGATGCCTGGCTTTTGCATTTCATGACCGAGAACAACATCGAGCCCACGGTCAACCCGGTGGAAAACGCCCAGCAGGAACAGCTGCGTTTCATGGTCGACGTGGACGACGACCAGGTCTTCGTGCCCTGCTCCGACGAGATGTTCGAAAACCTGCTGCACACCCGCCTGTCTTCGGCCCTGCGTCAGGAGTATCGGGAGAAATGGCGTCTGTTGGTGCACCTTGCGCGCATCAACATAAAAGACCGCTACACCCGGCGCAAGATCTTCGCCCTGTCCCGGCACAAGGTCCGGCAGGTGCTGCATTCCCCGTTTCTTATCCCTTCGCGTTTTCTGAAGCAGCTGATGACCATCTTCATGGCCATGAGCGGCGTCCACGACCCGCAGCGTGAGGAAAAACGCCAGGCCAACAAGCGCGCTCTTGAATTCATGAGTCGCCCGGAGATGAACCAGTGCCTCTACGCCTGCCCCGAATCCACGCTGGGCTGCACGTCAATCAGGAACCTGCGGTGGGAACTGGATCTGCTCGAAATGGCCCGCCTGTGTCGCCTGTCCCTGCGTTCGGAGATCTGGGAGAAACCGGACGCCGTTCACGCCGACGCGTCGTTTTCCGCAGAAATCTGCCGTCCCTGGCCGGAATTCGCAGCCATCATGACCAGAGTCATGGGCCCCGACAGCGGACAGAAAAAGCTCAAGATCCTCTATCTGCCGGCCAGCAGCGGCGGGATCATCTTCGACCTGCGTTTCATCCGTGTCCTTTTGCGCCTGGGGCACAAGGTCATCCTCGCACTCAAGGAAGGCTACTGCCTGGACAGCCCCGTGATCTGGGACGTGGAGCACGACAGCGCCCTGCAGGAAGCCCTGGGCGAGGCGCTCTTTATCGAGAACAGCCGCATGAGCAAGAACGAGCTGCTGCGCGCCCAGCGCGAAAATTCCCTGCTGGTCGTGTCCGACGGCACCCGCGAGCGGCTCAACCTGTGGCGCTCCAGCGTGACCTTCGCCCGTTCGTGGAAAGAGGCGGATCTGATCATTGCCAAGGATTTCCCCCACCATCGCCGCCTGATCAAGAATTCGCACCTCTTCACCCGCGACATCATGTGCCTGTACCGGGACCGCGACAGGCTGGACCAGATTCGTTTCAAGGAAAAGTCGCCACGCGTGACCAAGATCACCGAGTCACAGATCGTGGCCCAGTCCGATTCCATCATCGCGCACATGCGCTCGGCCAGGGGCATGGGGCGGCAGGTCATGTTCTACAGTGCCATCATCGGCAGCATCCCGGGGCAGACCAAGGTCGCCCTTGGCGTGGTCAACACCTTTGTCTCCCATCTGCGCTCAAGGCACGCCAATCTTCTGATCATCAACCCGGCCGAACATTTCGTGGAAGGGATGGACGGGGACGATCTGATGTACATGTGGGAGCGGGTCCAGCGCAGCGGCTTCATCGACGTGTGGCGCTTCCAGACCGTGGCCGACATCGAAACGAGCTTCGAGCTGATGGGTGAATCGGTCCCGGCTGAATGGCACGGCAAGGATTCCACCTTTTCCACGGGCTGCACCAAGGAGATGCACATCGCTCTTGACATGCAGTCCAAGCATCCCGAGATGCAGATCATCGGCCCCGAGGCCAAGCGTTTCTTCCGGCGCATGGAGTACGGAGTGGGTAAGTACTTTGACGCACGCATTCCGGACAAGGGCCGCAGCCTGTGAAACTCTTTGCCGCCGCCCTGTGCCTGACGCTGCTGGCCGCCTGCGCGGTGACGCCGGAGAGGCCCATGCTTGAGCCACGCGATCCGGGCCGGCTTTCGGCCTGGGTCGCGGCGGCGGCCACCGCAGATGAGGCGGCCCTGCTCGGCGCCATCGAGCACTCCCTGGCCTATGTGCGCATCCGCCCGGCGGACGGGCCAGCCTTTGGCCCGGATGGCCCGCAAGCCACCTGGGGGGATCTGGCCGCCTCCCTGGAGCATCTGCGCGGCGTCCTTCCCCGTCTCGCCGTAGATCCAGGCCTTCTGGATCGCGAGTTCCAGTGGCTGCAGGTCCGGCCCGATCCGCTCATGACCGGCTATTACGAGCCCGAGATGGAAGGCAGCCTGGAGCCCGATCCGCGTTTTCCCGCGCCGCTTTACGGTCTCCCGGAGGGTTTGCGCACGGCGGACCTGGGCGCGTTTCATCCGCGGTGGAAGGGGCAGAGCCTGACCTACCGTGTGCAAGGCCAGGGCATCGTCCCCTTTTTCACGCGGGAGGAAATCGACAGCCAGGGCGCCCTGGCGGCGCAAAAGCCCATCGCCTGGACCCGTGACCCTGTTGACGTCTTCTTTCTGCAGATCCAGGGTTCCGGCCGCCTGCGCCTGCCGGACGGAACGGTGCGCCATGTGCTCTACGCGGGCAAGAACGGGCACGAGTACGTGTCCTTGGGGAAGGTCATGATCGAGCGCGGCCTGATCCCCGCCGAAGAGATGTCCATGCAGCGCATCCGCGCCTATCTGCGCGAGCATCCGCACGAGGTGCGCGAGCTGCTCAGCACCAACCCGAGCTACGTCTTTTTCCGCCTCGCCCACGACGGGCCGCTGGGGGCCATGGGCCGGACGTTGACGCCGATGGTCAGCATGGCTACTGATTCAGACTTTCTTCCCCTGGGTACCGTCTTGGCCGTGGAGGCCGACCTGCCGGATGCGGACGGGGGATTCAGGCCTTCGGCCTTCCTGGGACTTGCCCAGGACCGGGGCGGGGCCATCAAAGGCAGCCGGCTGGATCTTTTCTGCGGGGCAGGGGAGATGGCCGAGTTTCTGGCCGGGCATCTTAAGGCCACGAGCCGCGTATATCTTCTGCTCAAAAAAAAGGACCTGTAATGCAGACTATCGACCCCGTGACCCTCAAGGACCTTTTGCGCCAGGCCTGGACGGCGCAGCTGGACAGCGTCGTGCGGTGGCATGAAGCGCCCCCTCCGGCAGACCTTCCGGCCCGCCCGGATGACGGTCTGGTGGAGCTTGTGGTCCGTCAGCACCTCAAGAATTTTCTGCTCTGGCACGTCGAGGACCGGGCCCGGCGCAAAGACGTGGATGACGGCGTCATCACCGCCTGCAAGCGCGAAATCGACGGCCTCAATCAGCAGCGCAACGACCTCATGGAGCAGGTCGATGCCTGGCTGGTGCGCGCCGTCACCGCCTTTGCCGTGCAAAGGGAACTGACTGCCGAGGAGATGCGCTTCAATACCGAGACCCTGGGCGCGGCGCTTGACCGCCTCTCCATTTTGAGTCTCAAGATTTTTCACATGCGCGAGCAGACCGAGCGAGAGGATGTCGACGCTGTGCACCTGAAGAATTGCCGGGACAAGCTGGCCCTGCTTGAAGCCCAGCACCGAGACCTGTCCCGGTCCGTTCTGGAACTGATCGACGACTATGCTCTGGGCGTTAAAAGTCCCAAGGTCTATTTTCAGTGCAAAATGTATAACGATCCGGCCCTCAACCCGGAATTGTATGCCGCCGGGCCAGTCGCAGGCTGACCTTCAAAGGAGTTTTTATGCGTGATTACGAAGTGGTCATCGGCCTTGAAGTCCATGCCCAGCTCAAAACCAGGAGCAAGATATTCTGCTCCTGTTCGACCCAGTTCGGGGCCGGTCCCAACGAAAACACCTGCCCGATTTGCACCGGCATGCCGGGCCAGCTTCCCGTCCTGAACGCCCGTGCCGTGGAGTACGCGGTCAAGATGGCCATGGCTGTTGACTGCACCGTCAACCGCCGCTCCCTGTTCGCGCGCAAGAACTATTTCTACCCCGACCTGCCCATGGGCTACCAGATTTCCCAGTTCGAGCTGCCCGTGGCCGAGCACGGGCATGTCGACATCCACACGGACAAGGGGGTGAAGCGCATCGGCGTCACCCGCATCCACATGGAGAACGACGCAGGCAAGAACATCCATTCCTCCACGGACAATGCGTCCTATGTGGACCTGAACCGGGCCGGGGTTCCGCTCATCGAAATCGTCAGCGAACCGGACATGCGCTCCGCCGAAGAGGCCGTGGCCTATTTGAAGAGCCTGCGCGCCATCCTGGTGTACCTCGGGATCTGCGACGGCAACCTGGAAGAAGGGAGTTTTCGCTGCGACGCCAATGTCTCCATCCGCCCGCGCGGGCAGGAGGAGTTCGGCACCAGGGCTGAACTCAAAAACATGAATTCCTTCCGCAACATCCAGCGCGCCATCGAGTACGAGGTGGAGCGCCAGATCGACCTGGTGGAGGACGGAGAAAAGGTCGTGCAGGAGACCCGGCTCTTTGACGCCGCCAAGGGCGTGACCCGTTCCATGCGCGGCAAGGAGGAGGCGCATGATTATCGCTACTTCCCGGACCCGGACCTCTTGCCGCTCATCATCGAGGAAGAGTGGATGGAGAAATGGCGGGGCGAATTGCCGGAGCTGCCGGAGGCCCGTTGCCGCCGCTTTCAGGAGGGACTCGGTCTGCCGGAATATGATGCGCAGGTGCTGACGGCGGAAAAGGAAGTGGCCGACTATTTCGAAGAGGCCCTGGGGACTTACGATGCGGCCAAGAAGATTTCCAACTGGGTCATGGGCGAGGTCATGCGCGAGTTGAACGATCGCGGCGTGCCGCTTGCGGAGTGCAGACTCCGCCCCGCAGACCTTGCCCGGCTGGTCAAGCTGGTCGATGACGGACTCATCAGCGGCAGCATCGCCAAGAGCGTTTTCAAGGAGCTTTTCGAAGCCGGCGGAGACCCCGAGGCCTACGTCAAGGCCAAGGGGCTCGTGCAGATTTCGGACACTTCGGCCATCGAAACCCTTGTGGACGAGGTTCTGGCCGAGAACCCGGCCGAGGTGGAGCGCTACAAGGGCGGAGACAAGAAGTTGACCGGCTTCTTTGTCGGCCAGGTCATGAAGAAATCGAAAGGCAAGGCCAATCCGGGGCTGGTCAACCAGCTTCTGGCGAAGAAAATGGGCTAGCAGGCCGCCCAGAAACGGTCCGCCAAGTTTGAAGTATTCAACAGCCAGTCAGGCGAAGTCAAAAAGCTCCGTAAACGCGAAACGGGCGGCCCGAGGGTCGCCCGTTTCGCGTTTGGGTGAAAGAGGCGTGAACTTCCCCCGTCATCATTCCGTTCCCGCGAACCTGTGCCTTCTTATGGAGGGCACTCGTCATGATGAGTTTATCTTCCTGCATCCGTCTGCAAGAATGACATCTCCCGCCAGTACCTCAAGGCTCGCTGTCGTCATGGCCCTCGGCCTCGTCGGCTGTCTGACTGAGCCAGGCATCGTTTGTTGAATCGCAGCCTGGCGTGCTGTCAGGAATGTCCGCCCTGCAGGCTGCGATTCAACTCTACGAGGCCGGTGAAGGAGTTCCGGCGGGGCCGAGGGCCATGACGACAGTGGGCCGCGGACCCGCATATCTCGAAACCTCTTGACCTCCTACCTCTGCATCAGGGCTGCCGTGAGCCTGACAGCCCTCACCATTTCCTCGATGCGAATGAACTCGTCCGTGGTGTGCACGCGGCTCATGCCGATGCCCAGGTTGATGCAGGACAGGCCCTTGCCGGCAAAGATGTTGGCGTCGCTACCGCCGCCCGTGCCTTTGACCGCGGCGGTAAGGTTCAGATCGTTGCAGGCGTGCAGGGCGCGGTGCAGGAGCCGGTTGTCGGCCGGGATGTTCATGCCGGGGTAGGAAATCTCGTGGCTGAAATCGAAGTTTCCTCCCAATTTCTGGCACGCTTCAACGCAACACAGGCGCATGTGTTCGATCTGGGCCATGAGCTTGACGTCGTCTTGCGATCTGGCCTCGCCGGTCAGGGTCACGGAGTCCGGGACTATGTTGGTCTGCCCTCCGCCTTCGATGCGGCCGAGGTTGGCCACGGTTTCTTCATCTATACGCAGAAGCTTCATGCGGCTTACGGCATTGGCGGCCAGTTGGATGGCGCTCACGCCCTTTTCCGGTTCGATGCCCGCATGGGCGGAGCGGCCGTGGAAGGTGATGGATATGCCCGCCTTGGACGGTGCGCGGACAATTATGGTGCCCACGTCGCCGCTGGAATCGAGAACCACGATCTCCTTGGCCTTGACTTTGGACAGGTCCAGATGCTTTGCTCCGAACATACCCGATTCCTCGCAGACGGTGAAGATGAGAAAGAGTTCCGGGTGCGGGATTTTTTCTTCTTCCAGATGAAAGACGGCCTCCAGAATGACGCTGATGCCCGCCTTGTCGTCACCGCCAAGGACTGTGTTCCCGGCGGAGCGGACAATCCCGTCGGTCACCACGGGTTCAACGCCCATGCATGGGTCGACGCAATCCATGTGCGCGCAGAAGGCCAGGGCCTCGCCTGGACCGGTGGCGGGGACGCGGACGATGACGTTGCCCGTGTCGCCGCCGAAGAAGGAGCCTGCGTCGTCGACATGGATGTCGTAGCCGCGTTTAAAGAGCAGGGCGCAGAGGTGGTCGGCCACGGGTTTTTCACGGCCCGAGGGACTGTCGATGCGGACGAGGTCGAGGAAAGTCTTGGTCAGTCGGTCTGTATTGATCATGGCGATGGTGCTTCCTTGTTACTGCGAGTTGCCGGGATCATTGCTTTTTGAACGAAAAAGGTCAACAAGACGAAGACAAGGCAGGCAGGGGTTGGCCCGGCAAGCTTTGGTTTACTCGTAATTTAAATGAAAGTTGGGGATGTTATGTGGGAAGATCGCAATGCGGTGACGCACAGCAGGTTCATGGGCTATCTGCTCTGGATATTCGGCTTTACCGGGGCGCACCGGTTTTATTACGGCCGGCCCATTTCCGGGACCATCTATTTTTTCACCCTGGGTCTTTTGCTTGTCGGCTGGATCATCGACCTTTTTCTTATTCCCTCCATGGAGCGCACGGCTGCGCTGCGCTTTCGGGGTGGCCGCATCGACTACTCCCTGGCCTGGATCCTGCTGACCTTTCTGGGCATCCTGGGGGTGCACCGCATGTACATGGGCAAGTGGATTACAGGCGTGCTCTACATGCTGACCGGAGGGTTCTTTCTCATCGGGTATATCTACGATTTCTGGACCCTCAACGATCAGATCACGGTCTTGAACGCCCGCGAAGCGTAAAACCGGGGCCGGTCCGGCCACGACGATTCACGGGGGAGAGCCTTCACCTTGCGTGCAGAACCATTTGCGCTGCAATTCTTTCAGATCTCCGTCCGTCTCCATGTCCTGCAAGGCGTCGTTGATTTTTTGGAGCAACCAGGGCTGTCCTTTGCGCAGCGCGATGGCCACGTCGGAACCCGGATCGGGGTTGCTCAGCACTCGCACGGCAACACCCTGCTCCGTTGCCAGATACCACCCCACCTCAAGCGGCATGATCGCCGCCGCTGCCTTGCCTTGGCCCAGAAGCGCCATGGCCTCCTCTTTGGTTCCGGTCTGCATGATGCGGATATTCTGGTAGATGCCCAGTTCCTTCCAGTGCAACTCCACAAAGGAGTGCCGGTCTCCGGTGATGATGCGCCCGAAGAGATCGTCAACGGGTGCTTGCGGTGCTGTTCGCGGATACGAACACTGCGTCGTGGCGTTTGGCGTAGGGGGTCGAGAATTCAAAATAATCAAAGCGGAAGGCGTTGACTTCCATGCCCGCGACAAGATCGATGCGGCCGAAGAGCAGCATGTTCAAGACATCGTCCCATTTGCGCTGCTCAAATACGGCTTCTTTTCCGAGTCGGGCACAGATCGCTCTCGCCACGTCGACATCGAATCCGGCCGGTTCTCCGTCCAGAGTGAACTGATACGGCGGAAACCCTGTTGCGACGCCGCAGTAAAGGGTTCTTTCCTGGGCCGAAAGCTGGACAGACGGCAATACGGCAAGCAGGAGGAGAAAAATGAGAACTCGCATCATGAAGACTCCGCAGGAAATGGGGAACATTTCGATATGCCATTACCTGATGCCGGTTCGTTGAACAAGGCCGGGGAGGAGACGGTTCAGCCTTTTGAACGGATGCGTGCATGGCCAGCGTTGCCTTGCGTCTGACGAAACCCATTTAAAAAAAATGGCGTGCGGACAGGTCCGCACGCCGTATGGCAATAGCCAGGAATGAAGATCAGGACTTGAGGACGGTCTTTTCCATGTAAATGATGGTGCCAACCAGGGCCGCGATGAAGAGAATGGCGATCAGGACGCCGGAACCGCCGCCGGAAGACGGGGCTTCAGTGGCTTCGGCAGTGGCGGCTTCGACTTGCGTAGCTCCATTTTCAGGCTGGGCCGCGCTTTCTTCTGCGGCCACATCCTGCACAACGGGCTCGTCATTGACGGGCTGTGCTTCCGTCTGTTCTTCGATTACCGGCTCTGCGGCGGCTTCTTCGGCAGGAGCCTCGGCAATAGTCTCGGCAGTGTCTTCTGCAACCGCTTCAACAGGTGCCTCGGCGGGAGTGTCAACCGCAGCTTCAGGCTCTTCCTGCGCGGCTGGCGTGCCAAGCAGGTACAGGCCAACCAGAGTCTGCAGCTCTGGATGCGCGCCAAGCATGGTGACCATGCCATCAGCGTTCACTACCGCGCCCTGAGCCGAAACCCGGCCTTTGAGAACAGCGTGGATCAGGTCCGGGGAGGCCTGCACGATGTTGGCGTAGGCCGCCCACACTGCTTCCGGTTCCTGGCCGAGGACGACCACGAGCGGCGCGATCAGGTCCGCGTCTTTCACGGCAAGGCTGGTCTCGGGCCCAAAGGCTCCCTCGGGCCTGATCACGGCCAGTCGCGACTCGGGCAGGCCGAAAAGGTCGGCTACCGGGACGTCAATGGCCGGGTCGGCAACGACAATGGCCAGGGTGGCGGGCTCCAGGCTTTGCTGCAGGGCATATTTTTCATTGCCCAGCATGAGGGCCTGCAGGGCCGCTTCGGGCGCGGCGGCCGGCGCGCTGGCCGCAACGGTGCAAAAGAGCAGCGTCAGGAAGAGGATTCTTTTCATGCACAATTTCCTTGTCAAATGAAGTTTGCGTTCTAGGGCGCTTCCGGGAACAACACGTTTCCGGAGCACAGGCCTTCTTTGTATGCCTCTATGGCGTCCTTGTGCGCGCTAGCCGACACGTCGACCCCGCAGAACCTGCAGGTGATGCGCGCTACGGCTCACCTGCCCGTGATCTGCGCTGGCTTGCCGCAGATCGGGCAGGGTATGTTGTCTTCGTGATTCAGGATCGAATCTGTCATTTTTCCAGCTGCTGGATTCCTTCCACTACCCAGTGGCCAGCGCCGCCTGATTCATAGCGACTGAAATGCCACGCCTCGCGAACCTGTTCGGCCGGGGCCGAGGCGGAATCCTCACGCAACATGGAGTCGAAAAGGACCGTGGCGATGGTCTGGTTGCCGACGGTCTTGACTTCCAGCAGGGAGGCTTCCAAAAACAGGATTTCCGTCTTGCCCGGACCAGGGTCCGCTTCGGCCTGAGACTTGATTTCGGCGAAAACCTCCGCAGAGGTGAACTGGCGCAGGTCGTCCAGGTCGCGGGCGTCCCATGCGGCCTGCAGGCGGGTGTATGCGGCCTTGGCGCCGCCGAGAAAGTCTTTCTCGTCGAATCCGGCCGGATATTGCGGGGCCGAACTTGATGTATGCTGCTGCGCGGTGCGCAGGTTGTCCCAGGCTCCGCGATTCATGTCATGGGTTTGTGAAGGTCCCCCGGCAGTTTGCGTGGCAGGTTGTCTGCTACGCAGAAAACGGAACAGCAGGAAGAGGCCGCCGCCGATAAGCAGAATGTCCATCATGCCTATTCCGGAAAACGCTCCCCCAAAAAAGAGGGAACCAAGCAGTCCGCCCATGAGCATGCCGCCGAGCATTCCCCCGAGCATGCCGCCGCGTGCGCCACCAGTGGGGGCGGCACCGGGAGTGGCCTGCTTCGTAGGTGTGGACGCGGGTGCTGCGGGTTTGGAGTAGGACGGCTTGCTCCCGAATGAGCCACCGCCGCCCATGCGTTTGGCGTCGGCCAGTTCGGGCATGGTCAGCAGGATGAGGCCCAGGCTGAGAATGATGGCTCCCAGGAATGAGAATTTTGTCACAAGTCCTCCTTGAAGAGTTTGATTCCGCAACCGAGATGGATGCGGGAAGGAAACTGGTACAGTAATGCGCGTTATCAGTAAATATAATTACGAGGCGCGCACTGGGAAGGGCTGTGCACCAAAGTCAGCCCACGGGTAAAAAAAAAGGCAGGAGCGAAATTTTCGCACCTGCCAGGGAAGCCGGGTACCCGGAAACAACTGTTACCGCTGCTTCCTTTCGGACCTGACGGGGTTGGCAGCGTTTCCGCCACCCGACTTCCCTTTCATTTTTCAATAATGGCGGAGAGGAGAGGATTCGAACCTCCGGTACCCGTTGAGGTACACACACTTTCCAGGCGTGCGCCTTAAACCAGACTCGGCCACCTCTCCGCGATCGGGAAAAACGTCTCTATGTCAGAGGACTTTGTTTGGCAAGGGAAAAATTGCCTCAATTCGCAATTTTGGATTCCAGGCAACGTCCCGGCCCGATTCTCTCCTGCCGTTGACAATTTGCAAAATGAAAGCATATTTTGAATGCATTATGAATTCATAAAAAGGGGGCATCGATGAAGACTTTGAGTATTCGCGGTGTGGATGAGGATTTGGGCAGGCTCCTCAAAGTCGCCGCAAAAAAGGAAGACAAAAGTGTCAATAACTTCGTGCTCGATGTGCTGCGCAAACAGGTCGGAACGGCCAAGGAGAAGCGCTTTTCACGCGAGTGGCATGATCTGGACACCCTTTTTGGAACTTGGACCGACGTGGAATATTCCCAAATCCAGGGCAGAATCGATGCGCAGAGACAGGTCGATGAGGAACTCTGGAAATGAACAGGATACTCATCGATACCAATATCTATTCCGGCGCTCTGCGTGGTGATCAGGAGATTGTCGGCGTATTGCGGCAGGCTGAGCACATAGGGCTGAGCGTCATCTCCATGGGAGAACTCTTTTCCGGGTTCAAAGGGGGGACGCGGGAAGAGGAAAACAAAAGGGAGCTCGGAATATTTCTCGACTCTCCCCGGGTGACCCTTTACCCCATCGACGAGTATTCAGCCCAGCATTATTGCGCCGTCCTGCACCAGCTCCGCCGCAGCGGGACGCCTATACCCACCAACGACGTCTGGATCGCGGCCACGGTCTTCCAGCATGGGCTTCCCCTGTTCACGCGGGACAGCCATTTTTCCAAAATCGAAGGTTTGTTGCTGAGATAAATTCGCTTGTGGGAAGCAGGATGGACGGTATTTTCAAGCCGAATGGCTGTACGCCACCCAAGTCATTGCGAAAAGCCGGGTTCTGCGAGGGAGTCTTCGCTTAGCCCGACTTTCGCGTGTAGCCCGACTTTCGACGTGGCAATCCGTATCCTTGATTTTGAGGGCGGCGCAGGGCGGCCGCGGGTCGGGGTGATCCTGGTTGATGGCGGATCAGAGCTGCCCCTTTACCCAGGCCTGAATCTGGCCTGCGGGCATGGCTCCGGCCGTGCGAGCGGTTTCTCTGCCCTGCCGGAAGAGCACCAGGCTTGGTACGGACTGGATGTTGAAGCGGGAAGGAACGGCGCGCTGGGCCTCGGTGTCCATTTTAGCCAGGATCACCTGTCCCTGAAGAGCCGAGGCGGCCTGGGCAAAGGCCGGGGCCATCATCTTGCACGGCCCGCACCAGGGCGCCCAGAAATCGACCAGCACGGGCAGGGTGGAACGAGAGATAAAGCGCTCAAAGTTCTGGTCTGTAAGATCCACTGGATGAGCAGGAAGGAGAGGGGTGGCGCATTTGGCGCAGACCGGGTTCTGGCGGATGCGCTCGGTCAGTACGGCGTTGACGGTCTGGCAGCCAGGGCAGACGGCATGTATTTTTTCCATGAGGGTGACCTCCGGTTTGGTTTGTTGTGTTTGGGAACATATTGGGAATAAACATCTTTAAGCGTAGGGCAAGGTGGTAGGAGGAGATGGCGGCAGGCGACACACGGCCCGTTGTCGACATGGCCCTCAGCCCCGCCGGAACTCCTTCGCTGGCCTCGTAGAGTTGAATCGTTGCGTGCAGAACGGAAAATCTGGACAGTACGCCAGGCAACGATTCAACAAACGATGCCCGGCTCAGTCAGACAGCCGACGAGGCCGAGGACCATGTCGACAACGGGCCTTGAGGTGCTGGTGGAAGATTATTAACTGACAGCGAAGAATCTTACTGGGGGAATTCGCTCGAACATACGCATCCTTCAATCCGTCATTGCGAGAAGCCAGGCTCTGCGTGGGAGTCTTCGACGTGGCAATCCATCTTCTCCTGCGTCCGCTTCATGTACGTGATCCGTAACGACGATAACACGCGACGGACGACTCAAAGAATGAAACGGAAGCCAACAAAAAACCCCTTCGCAGGAAGGGGTTCAATGTAGGAAGTTGGCTGCAAGAGCCTCAAATGCCCATGATGTTGTATCCCGAATCCACATAGATGACCTCGCCGGTGATGGCGCGGGACAGGTCCGAGGCCAGGAACAGGCCGGTCTTGCCGACGTCTTCCTGGATGATGTTGCGGCGCAGGGGGGCGCGTTCCTCGATGGTGGAGAGGATGGTCTTGAAGCCCGAGATGCCGGACGAGGCCAAGGTCTTGAGCGGCCCTGCGCTGATGGCGTTGACGCGGATGCCGCGTTCGCCGAGGTCCATGGCCAGGTAGCGCACGCTGCACTCCAGCGCCGCCTTGGCCACGCCCATGACATTGTAATGGGTAATGACCTTTTCTGCGCCGTAATAGGTCATGGCCATAATGGAGGCGTTGTCGTTCAGGAGGCTCTCGTAGGCCTTGCTGATGGCCACCAGCGAATAGGCCGAGATATCAAGGGCCAGGTGGAATCCCTCGCGTGAGGTGTCGACATAGCGGCCTTTGAGGTCATCGCGGTTGGCGAAGGCCACGGAATGGACCAGGATGTCGAAATTGCCCCATTTTTCCTTTACCATTTCAGCGGACTCCGCGATGGCCGCGTCGTCGGCCACGTCGCACTGGAACAGAAAATCGCTGCCAAGCTCCTCGTGGATGGGCTCGACCCTTTTCTTGAGCGCCTCCCCCGCATAGCTCAGGGCGATGGACGCGCCATTGTCTTTGAGTTCCTTGGCAATGGCGTAGGCGATGCTCTTGTCGTTGGCCACGCCGAAAATCAGGGCTTTTTTCCCTTGAACGAGCATGGATTGTCTCCGGTAGTTTGTGCCTTACGGCAATTGCAAGGGGGAACCCGTCAGCAGTTCGTACGCTTCGAGGTATTTTTTCTGTGTTTCGGCAATGACTTCTGTGGGGAGCGCTGGCGGCGGCGGGGTCTTGTCCCAGCCCGTGCCGCTCAGCCAGTCCCGCAGGTACTGCTTGTCGAAGCTCGGCTGCGCCTGGCCTGCGACGTATTTGTCCGCCGGCCAGAAGCGGGAGGAGTCGGGGGTCAGCACTTCGTCGATGAGCAGGATGTCCTTTTCGTTCAGGCCGAACTCGAATTTGGTGTCGGCGATGATGATGCCGCGCTCGGCGGCCAGGTCGCGGCCTCGGGAATAGATGGCCAGGGACAGCTCCTGGATTTTCTTGAGCAGCCCTTCGCCGATGCGCGATCTGGCGTCGGCCACGGTGATGTTCTCGTCGTGGGCGCCCAGGTCCGCCTTGGTCGATGGGGTAAAGAGCGGCGTCTCCAGCTTATCGGAATCGACCAGTCCGGTGGGCAGCTTGTACCCGCACACCATGCCCGTGGCCTTGTAGTCCTTGAAGCCCGACCCGGTGAGGTAGCCGCGCACGATGCACTCGATGGGCAGGGGCTTTGCCTTGCGAACCACCACGGACCGGCCTTCCAGTTCATCGGCATAGGGGGCAAGGGCGGCGGGAAAGTCGCGCACGTCCGTAGCCAGCAGGTGGTTGGCAGCCAGGTCCTTGAATGCATCCATCCAAAAGAGGGTGATCTGGTTGAGAACCACTCCCTTGTAGGGGATGGGCTCGTTCATGATCACGTCAAAGGCGGACATGCGGTCCGTGGTTACGATGAGCAGGGTCTGCGGATCGATCTCGTAGATATCGCGAACCTTTCCGCGTGACAGGAGCGGAAATTCGCGAATTTGGGTCTTGGTCACTATTTTCATGGTTTCTCCAGACGTTGTTCGACGCTGCGGGCATGGGCTTCCAGGCCTTCCAGACGGGCCAGACGGGCCACCTTGGACCCGTGGGCGTTCAGGAATGCCTGATCGGTACAGATGAGGCTGGTCTTCTTGCAGAACGTGTCCACTGACAGGGCCGAGGAAAAGCGCGCCGTGGACAGGGTGGGCAGCACGTGGTTTGGCCCGGCGAAATAGTCGCCCACGGGCTCTGGCGTGCTGTGCCCCATGAATACGGCCCCGGCGTTGCGCACGGAGCCGATAAGCGCCCAGGGATCGGACACGCTCAGTTCGAAATGTTCGGGAGCCAGGCGGTTGATGAGGTCCATGCCAACATCAAGGTCCGGCACGTGAATGAGCGCGCTCCACTCGGCCAGGGATCTGGCCGCGATCTCGTGGCGCGGCAGGGCGGCGAGCTGGGTTGACAGCTCACTCTGCACCGCGGCCAACAGATCGCGGTGAGGGGAGACGAGGATGCTCGAAGCCAGGGGATCGTGCTCGGCTTGGGACAGCATGTCGGCGGCAAGCCATTTAGGATTGGCGGAGGCATCGGCCAGGATGGCGATTTCGCTCGGGCCCGCGATCATGTCGATGCCGACCTGCCCGACCAGCAGGCGCTTGGCCGTGGTCACGAAGATGTTGCCGGGCCCGGCAATGACGTCGACCCGGGGTATGCTTTCGGTGCCGTAAGCCAGGGCCGCTATGGCCCAGGCCGAGCCGCACATGAACACGTGCGAGAGCCCCAGGATGGCGGCGGTGGCCAGGATGTAAGGATTCAGGGTTCCGTCTTTACGCGGCGGGCTGACTACGCAGATGGTCTGCACGCCTGCGACCTGTGCGGGGATGGCGTTCATGAGCAGGCTGGAAATGAGCGGAGTCTCACCGCCCTGTCCGCCGGGCACGTAAAGCCCGGCGCGGTCCACGGGCAACACGAGCTGACCAAGGGTGGTGCCGGGAGCGGGAGTCGTAATCCAGGAATTCTGCTTCTGGCGCAGGTGAAATTCACGGATGTTGGCTGCTGCCTCGCGGATGATGTCCGCATCGGCGGCGGGAATCTGCGTAAGGGCCTGGGCAATGTCTTTTTCCGGGACACGCAGTGCCTCGGCGGACATGTCCGGACAGTCAAAGCGCCGGGTGTACTCGGCCACGGCCTCGTCTCCGCGACTGCGAACCTGGGCCAGGATGTCGGCCACCAGCGGCTCGACATTGTCCTCCCCCGCGTCGCGTCGCGACAGCCAGGAGTCGATGCCGGGCCAGTCGGCAGGGGACGTATATTCAAGAAGTCTCAAAGGCATGAAAAGCTCGCATGGGTTCTTTATGTATGATGATGGGTGGACAAAGTCATGGATTCCCGTTTTCACGGGAATGACAGTGGTGCATACACCCTTTTCCGTCATTCCCGCGAAGGCGGGAATCCATGCATCCCTTCTCCCTGGGAGGCGCTTTACCAAAAAAAATAGTATGCCCCGAACCCCTCAAAAGTCAATTCCTACATCAGGGGTTAACTACCGCGTCCAGGGTTAATCAGTGGTGAAAAACGCGCAAAAAAAGGGCCGGAGTTTTGCGTCTCCGGCCCAAAGTGGCGTCAGGTGTGAAAACCCGAATTAGAACTTGTAAGAGAAGCCGACGGTTGCGAAGTAGGAAGCATCGAGGTCGTCGCCCTTAGGATTGGCGGCTTCGTAACCTTCGCTGGAGCCCTTGAAGTAGCCCAGTTCGTTGATGGCGGCCAGGTTTTCATAGATCATGTACTTGTTGACGAAGTACACTTCCCAACCGTTGTCTTCTTCGGTGAAGAGGCTGGTGCCGTCGTCGCCGGTGCCCTTGGCATAAGCGATGACCAGCTTATGGCTCAGCTTCTCAACAAAGGAGATGTTGTCCAGTACCAGGCCAACAGTCCACAGGCCGGTTCCGTCGTTGCCGACGCCAAGCGGATCAGTGGCCCAGCTGTCATAAGTGGTGCCGAAAGCACGGGCACCACCAATATAGGGAGTCAGGCCCCAGCCTTCGGCCAGAGTGGGCAGGTTGTTATCTTCGTTAGCATCGTCATCTTTGCCGGTCGCGTAGGTGGTGAACAGGGTGGCGGTCAGCATGTCCATCTTGTAGGAAGCGGCCAAAGCGGCGTACCAGCCCTTGGTTTCGTAGTCGTCATTTTCGCCGACGCCGTAGATCAGGTCAGCGGCGAAGGTCAGCGGATCAAACATGGTCAGAGCTGCGTTGGCACCAATAACCCAAACGGTGGAGTCATCCAGTGCACCAGTGGTGCCGCCGGTGGAGTTATAAGACTTATCGGAGTTCTGGCCAATCCAAGCATAACCAAAATAAGGAGTAATGGAGAAGCCGTCCAGGGTGACAGGAGCGGCAATGAAGGCCATGTCAACATCGTCTTTGGTGACTGTGGCGTTTGTCAGGGGCGCGTCGTTGATGTTGGCGGATTTGTCAGTGCCACGGGTGTAACCAACGGTAATGCCGAACATGTCGTTGATGGGAGCGCTCACGATCAGAGCGGGGGCGTCATCATCAAACACGGGGTTGCCGAAAACGCTGGGCAGGGCAACATACTGCAGACCGGCTTTAACGTTGATGGCAGTGTCGGGGAAGTTGAAGTCGAGGTAAGCATGCTTGACTTCGATTTTGCCAGTTCCGTCGGTGCCCCAGTCTCCGCCAGTTCCTTCGCCCCAAACCTGGTCAATTTCCAGGCCCAAGACGGCCTTCAGGTTTTCGTTGGCGAAATAGGTGAAGTAGTTACGCATGCGTTGGGTGGTCATGTAGTGGTCGCCATCGGAATAACTGGAATCATGGTCGAGCAGGTTGGCGGACCACATGCCGTAAACATCCAAGTGTCCTTTCACCTTCAGTTCGGTGGCGGAAACCGTGGTGGCTGCGCCGAACAGCATGGCTGCCAGCAGAGCTACGAGTGCAAAACGTTTCATGTTCTTTCTCCTTTTGCATTGAAAAAAACAAATCATCTGACGCCTGAAAATGGCCTATGATAAACTCTGTCCAAAAAGCAAGCCTTTTTTGTCCATTTTGGACGAAAAGTTTAATATTTTTTACTGTACAGTTTTTTGGCCTTCGGTTCCGGGTTGGGAAAGATCGAGCGGATAGGCCACGACCATCGTCTTCTTCCGTGCCGTGCCGGCCATTCCCGTGTGCGTGTTGATGTTGACTATCAGGTCGAGGGAGCCATCATTGTCCAGATCGGCCAGACTATAGTCCGTTACCGTGCCTTTTATGCGGGCTGTTTTCCATTGCAGGCTCATGCCCACCCCGTCCCAGTACAGGGAATGGATCTCTCCTTGGGGGTAGTCACGGTAGTTGGAAAAAATTTGCGCCGAGACCGAAATATTTCGACTGACGATCAGTTCGAAACGGTTGTCCTTATCCAAGTTTGCCGGGATGGTGCGAAGCGGGATGAAGACCTTGTCCTGGGGGGCCTGCTTTCCATCCGGGGCCTTCAAGCCCAAAGCGGCGGAGTGATACTCGATGCCCAGATTCGAACCGGCATATGTTTCTTCAGTTACGGCCAAGAGCGAACCGCTGGAACTGAAGATGCGCATGCGGTCGAAATCGTCAATCATGATGATCTGGTAGTCGTTTTCAAAGGGAAGGAACGTCACGTTGAACACGTTTCCGCCCATGGGCAGGTTGACCGCCGGGCCCGGCTCATATTTGCCGTCGCTCTTGACCATCTGGTGAATCTTGCTTTCCATGTACTTGATCCTGCCGACACCCTGTCCAACAAGCGTGGAGGCATAGGACGGCGGCATGTTCAGCACGCCCAGAAAATAGGGGATGAAGTCCTGCTGAATGGAAAACGAGGAGCCGTTGAATTCCACGATGAGGGACCTGGGGTCCTTGTCGATAGCCGCCGAGACGATCAGTTCATGACGGCCGTTTCTGTTCAGGTCGATACTGTTGAGTCGAACGTAGTTGCGGTTTGGCGGCAGCTGCATTTCCGCGATCTGGCGCATCTGGCCTTCCTGAATTCGGTAGGCGACAAGGGTGCTGTCCGTCATCAAAAACACTTCATTCTTCCCGTCCCCATCCCCATCACACACCACCATCCCCCGCGAAGCAAAGGGCATGGTCTGGCTGCGCCAGCGACCCATGGAGGTGTCGGCGTCCTGGTATTTGAGCGAGGGGTTGGCGTAGGCTGTGCCAGCCTGGGTTTCGTTGACGATGAGGGCTTCGTTCATGGGGCGGACCACGGGCTGGGCCTGGGCCGTGGCCGTTTCGGGGCGGCCGAAGACCTGGGCGTTGATGCTGGCGGCCACGGTCTCAAGGCTGGGGATGACCTGGCTGAGCTGGGTCTGCACGGGGCGGGGCTGGTTTGCGCCCTGGGGGTCAATGGTGTTGACGTCCAGGCTGCATTCCTGGCCCATGACGGTCATCGAGCCCCAGACCAGATAGTCCGCGCCCAGGGCCTGGCGGATCTTGTCGGCGGAGGCGGCGTCCGTGGGCAGGGCGGTGACGGCTTTCTTGACCGCTGCTGAATCCAGGGGCGTGAAATTCTCGGGCCAGGTCAGACGCGTGGTCAGCATGCTCTGGATGCCCTGGCTTAAGTATTGATACTCCTGCGGTCCGTGCACCCCGAAAGGCAGCACCGCAAAGGTCTTGGCCTCCTGGGCCAGGGCCGGAGCGGCGCAGAGCAGCAGGACGGCGAGGGTGGTGAGAAGTCTCTTGAACATTGTCTCCTCCGGGAATACAGATTTCGGACTTTGCCGGTTGGTTGTGGCACAATAAAGTGGTTCTTCATGGTAAGGAATCCGGGGAATGTCAACAGCCGCGGTGGATGCGACGGGTTGGGCAGGGGGTGATTTGGGCGGGACGCGGGGAGTTGCTGCAGTCTTAGAAATGGATTTCACGCATAGCCTGACCTGCCGCGTCGAGGACTCCTCGCAATGATGGGATAGACCCGCCCCCCCATATGCCCATGGCATAACGGCATCGAATGTGCCATAAGTGTGTATCACCTAACACTTAATCTAGGGAGGCGGGTCATGAAACAAGTATGCCGTATTGGGCTTGATATCGCAAAGCATAAATTCCAGGTGCACGGCATGGACAAGCACGGAAAAGACGTTTTCAACAAACAGCTGAACAGAAAGGATGTTCTGGCTTTTTTTGCCAACCTTCCCGTTTGCAAGGTGGGTTTGGAAGCCTGCGGCGGTGCTCATTACTGGGGGCGGGAGATACAAAAACTGGGACACACTGTAGGTTTGATTTCGCCTCGTCACGTGAAGCCGTTCGTTATCAACAATAAAACTGACGCTGCAGATGCCCGGGCCATCTGTGAAGTCGCAGGACGACCGTCAACACGTTTTGTGTCGGTCAAAACAGAAGAGCAACAAGACATGTCTGCCTGGCATTGTATCCGTGAGCGGTTGCTCAAAAACCGCACCGCCCTTGCGAACCAGATACGCGGTCTTCTGTCCGAAAGAGGAATTATTTTGCCTCAAGGCATCACCCATGTCCGCAAGCGCTTGCCCGAAATTGTGGAAGATTCTCAGAATGGACTGAGCATGCCGGCTCGTGATTTCTTCTCCGACCTCTACACAGAACTCCATGAGGCTGACGAACGTCTTGCCGAATTGGATCACAAGATGGAGACAATCACAAAAGCCAACGAGCATTGCACTCGACTGATGAAGGTACCTGGTATTGGCCCAGTGACAGCCTCCGCACTTGTTGCCCATGTGGGCGATGCCAAACAGTTCAAAAATGGCAGAGAGCTGGCTGCATACTTGGGGTTGACGCCCAGAGAGCATTCTTCCGGCGGAAAACAGAAACTCCTTGGCATCACCAAACGAGGCAACACATATATCCGCAAACTGTTGATACAGGGGGCTCGGAATGTTTGCCGGGCTTGGTCCGGCGTTGTGGATACAGCCAATGATAAACGCAAGGCGTGGCTTCAAGGAGTGGTTGCTCGACGAGGGCAATTTGTGGCCTCAGTGGCTCAGGCGAACAAAACCGCTCGAATTGCCTGGGCGGTATTGGCACGAGGCGAGGAATATCAGGCAGCAAAGGCAACGAACTGAGATATGCCGGGGCTGTCACGGCCCTTGCTATGCGACATTTTTTTGGATGTCCCACGCAAGGGCCGCGCCAGCAAACTGTGGATAAACGCGAAAAAACTCATCCTGTGGAGTGCCGCAAAACATGATGCACAAACGGTCGAACCGGCTTTGGGAAACTCCGAGACCGTCATCGGCAGAAACATGCCGTCGCAATGTTTGGATTCCAAAGCGCGGATTTCATCAGGGCACGGTCTCAGTGACCAGATGCCGGATACATGACTGCATTCCTCTCGTTTGTTGCAAAATGTTTTGACACTGGGGGCGGGTCTATACATGACGATGTTGGTGCTGCGTCATTGCGAGCGCAGCGCGGACCCGTCGGGCAAACGCGCGAAATCCATGCCTTTGTCAAAGACCGTGAGAATCATGGATTGCCGCGTCGAGGACTCCTCGCAATGACGATGTTGGTGCTGCGTCATTGCGAGCGCAGCGCGGACCCGTCGGGCAAACGCGCGAAATCCATGCCTTTGTCAAAGGCCGCGAGAACCATGGATGGCCGACGATGTGCTATCCTGATTGGCCCTGAAAATTCATTTCATCATAACAATAGAGGTAACCTCATGATCTCCAGACGCGATCTTCTCTTCGGCATGGCCCGCCGCCTGCGCGAGTCGGGTGAGGACAAGCCCGTTTCCGGCATCGGGGCGGATATCGGGGCCGCCGATGCGGCCTATGTGCGCAAGGATTACGCCGCCGCCCGCGACCTGTATAAGGAAGTGCTGAGGGGGAACCGCGCCCACAAGGAGGCCCGCACGCGGCAGGGCATGTGCCATTATCACCTGGGCGAATACGTGCAGGCCAAGGACGCCCTGCTCATGGTCTACAAGCAGCACCCCGGCGAGTACCTGGCCTGCCTGTATCTGGGACTGGCCTATGCCCGGCGCGACCAGCTCGACAAGTGCATGGAGGTCTGGAAGGGCTTTGTGGATCGCGATCACATCGCGGTCATGCGCGAGATCAACGTGCACCGCGCCCTGTTCGAGACCGGCGAGCCCCTGACCGGAACCCAAGTGGCCGAGGCAGTGGAAAAGGCCCTGACCCAAGCCTAGAGTTTTGCTGTTTCCGTGCGCGTCGTCTTTGTAAGAGACTTTTCCCTGCAAAACAGATGAAATGGCCGGAGGCTGCGGTTTGATAGGCGGGGCGAAATGCCCCGCTGGCATTGTCGCTGTATTTTTTACATCATAATATCAGGTTGTTAGATTCGACTTGCGCCCTTTTGGGGCGAAATGACCCTGTGGGGCGAAACGCCCCGATTGTCCCCCTCGCTGCCCCTTTCACCCTCTCTTCGCCTGCCGTCCTGCCTCGAATTATGATTTGGCCCCCTCTAGCGCGTTTAATAAAATCAATAGGTTGTATTTGTGGCAGCCGTCCGTCGTCGCAAAATCGAAAAAATTCCTTGCGTCTTTTGGCACATGCGTTGCTTTACCTAGTTTGACCGGAAGGAGGCCTGTTCCGGTCCGAGCGGACAGGCCAGTCAAGGAGGACGGAGTGACGGACGCCAATATTTTGCTTGTCGATGACGATGCCCAGTTCATCGACATCATGAAAAAGCGCCTGACCATGCGCAGCATGGAGGTCTTTCACGCCGGATGCGGCGATGAGGCCATGCAGAAGCTTGTTGCGCACGCCGAGATCGAGGTCGTCATCCTTGACGTGAAGCTGCCGGGCAAGAGCGGCATCGAGATGCTGCAGCTCATCAAGCAGCAATACCCTCTGGTGGAGGTCATCATGCTGACCGGACACGCCACCGTGGAATCGGCTATCGACGGCATGCGGCTCGGGGCTTCGGATTACCTGATGAAGCCCTGCAGTATCGAGGTGTTGGTCGAGAAGGTCAGGGAAGCGGTGGAGAAGAAACGCAGGCATGAGGAAAAGATAGTCGACGCACGGGTCCGGGAGATTGCCGGTCGCCGGGCTTAGGCGGTCAGGGAGCGCACATGGAAAGCATCCTTCTTGTCGATGACGAGCAGCAGTTTGTGGTCACCATGGCCAAGCGCCTTCGCAGGCGGGGTTTTCTCGTCACCGAGGCGGGGGGCGGACTGGAGGGGTTACGCATCCTTGAGGATGCTCCGGTTGATGTGGTTGTGCTCGATGTCGGCATGCCGGACATGGACGGCATCCAGGTCCTGCGGGAGATCAAGATGCGTTTTCCGCAGGTGCAGGTGCTCATGCTGACCGGGCACGCCGACATGGAGGTCGCCATTTCGGGCATGGCCATGGGCGCGTTCGACTATCTGATGAAGCCGGTGGAACTCGATGTGCTGGTCGGCAAGATCCGGGAGGCCTGTTCCCGGAGCAGGAATGCGAGTGAGGGTCGCGGGTTGGATTAGCCACCTGCAAAAGGAACATGGTCCTGAATACACACGATTACGAGGAGGCGGAGACGCGTATGGGATTCTTTAAAGATTGGGGATCATACATGGTGGAGGGCTCAAGGTCCTTTGCCCGGTGGGAAGTGGAAAACGCCCGGATCATCATGGGCGACAAGAAACGGTTGTGGTTGCTCGGTCTGCTGCTCATTCCCGCCTTGCTTGGCGGATGGGCCTGGGCGGACGAAATCGGGCAGGCCCTGCCGAGCGTCATCGGCGGCAAGGAGGCCTACAGCCCGTCCTTCTACAGCCTTTACATTTTCTTTGTATCGATTTTCGTCGGCGTGGGCGCGGGCCTGATCTCCGGCTGCATTGGCGCGGGCGGCGGCTTCATCATCGCCCCGGCTCTCATGAGCGCGGGCGTCAAGGGCATCCTGGCCGTCGGCACCGACCTCTTTCACATCTTCGCCAAGGCCATCATGGGCTCCGTCCTGCACCGCAAGATGGGCAACGTGTCCGTACCCCTGGCCTTTGTCTTCCTGATCGGCGCCATCATCGGCACGACCGTGGGCGCGGGTATCAACCGTACGTTGTACAACATCAACCCGGTCCTGAGCGACGCCTTCATCACCACCGTGTACACGGTCATGCTCGGGTTCCTGGGCTTCTACGGCATGTACGACTACTTCAGCGCCAAGAAGGCCGGCAACACCGGCGGCGCGCATGATACCGGCGAAGGCACCGGCATGACCGGCATCGCCCAGAAACTGCAGTCCGTGAACCTGCCGCCCATGGTCTCCTTTGACCAGGGCCTGGTCCCCGGCGGCCGCAAGATCTCCTGGCTGTTCCTGGTCCTGTCCGGCATCCTGGTCGGCATGGCCGCGGGCATCATGGGCGTCGGCGGCGGCTTCCTGACCTTCCCGATCTTCGTCTACATCCTGGGCGTCTCTTCGCTGACCACCGTTGGTACGGACATCTTCCAGATCGTCTTCACCGCGGGTTACGGCGCCATCACCCAGTACGCCATTTACGGCTTCATCTTCTACACCCTGGCCATGGGGATGCTGCTCGGATCACTGGTCGGCATCCAGGTCGGCGCGCTGGTGACCAAGGTCGTGCCCGGCATCACCATTCGCGGCTTCTTCGCTCTCTCGGTCATGGCCGGCTTCGTCAACCGTTTCTTCGCCCTGCCCAAGAAGATGGTTGCCATGGGCTACCTGCCCGAATCCATGGCCGGTTTCACCAAGACCATGGACACCGTGGGCATGTACCTGTTCTTCATCGTCATCGCCCTGTTCGGCGTCTGGGTATTCGGAGCCTTCTTTAAGAACATCAAGACACTGAAGTACGAGGATTGATCCTATGATTCACAATAAAAAGGAATTCACCGGGGGTCTGGCCCTGCTCGTGGTCTTCTTCATCGTCCTCTTCGCCATGTTCCAGCCCCTGTTCGACGGGCACAACTCCATGGCGTATCTGGATAACCTGTACAATTCCATCTCCAAGGGTTCCGCCTACTACGTGGACAACCTGAGGGAAGAGGCCAAGAGCGTGGCTGGCTCCGAGGTCAACGTGACCATGAAGATGGAAAGCGAGTCCCAGGCCGCCGACAGCGTGGTCTTGATCACCGCCGCCGGAGCCACGGCCTCGGCCTCGGGCAAGGAGTTGACCATCAGCGGCGACTATCTGGCCATCCTGAACGCCATCCTCGATGATGCGGACCGCATGTATCATAACGACGGCGCGGCTCTGAAGGTCAAGTACCCCTCCTTCGAGTCCAAGGATGATCGTCAGGTCCTTTACAACTGGAATACGATTCTGACCGGATTTGATACGGAACTGAAGGAACAGGAGGCCTTTGCACAGGCCAAGGTCGCCTTCAACATCAACGCCAAGGTCGTTGAAACTTCGTACAACTACTATAACGTCGTGCCCGAGCAGATCCGCGACAAGGCCGGGATCGTCATCTTCTCCCTGGCTTTCTACGTCATCTACACCATGTGGTACGGATTCGGCATCCTCTTCATGTTCGAGGGTTGGGGCCTGAAGATCAGCGGCCACTAACAGGCCGTTCCAAAACGGCAATCTGCTGCGTCAGCAAAAAAATCCAGGCCGCTCATGTATGAAAATACATGTCGCGGCCTGGATTTTTTCGCTTCCATGCATCTCACCATTTTGGAACGGTCTGTGAATTTCAAGTTGTGCAACCGTAAGTTAAGTCCCTAGGCTCCAGGAGTTTTTCCTGCAAATATGAGTCGTTTTCGGCGCGGTTCCCTCTCGTGGGCCGCGCCGAATTTTTTGCGCCCTTTGCCCTTTGCCAGGGGGACCCTCGCAATGTACGGGAGGTGGCATGAATCTGTCCGAATACTACAACACGGTCATGGAACTCAGCCATGGGATTGTCATCACCCTGGACGCCCAGGGGCGGATAATCCATGGCAACTCGCGGTTTGAGGCGGTCTCCGGGTTTGAAATCGGCCAGGTCGCCGGGCAGGACTGGTTCGGCCTCTGCATGGACGAAAAGGGCCGGGACCAGGCGCGTGCCATCTTCGCCGGCATCGCCGAGGCCGGAACCCTGTCTTTCATGAAGGGCTCGCTGCGTTCCAGGGACGGACGCAAGGTCTACATCGACTGGAACATGAAGCCCCTTTTCGATTCGCGGCATACTCTGGTCAGCGTGCTCTGCGTGGGTCAGGACGTCACCGCCCATGTCGTGCGCCAGCGCGAGCTGCTGCACGAACACGCCCGGCTGGTGGCCCTGAACAAGGAACTGTCCTGCCTGCACGCCATGAACCGCATCGTCTCGGACATGGACAGCGCCCTGCCCGACATCCTGCGTGAGATATTGGCCATAATCCCGCCCTCGTTCCAGTACCCCGAATCGACCGGAGTGCGGCTGGTTCTTGACGGGCAGTCTCTGGTTTGCGGGGTCTTTTCACCTGACGCGTCCTGCCGCCTGGAGCAGGATGTGTTCGTACACAGGGTCAAGCGCGGGCACCTGAGCGTGAGCCTGAGCGATACGGCTGTGGATGGCTCGACCCGCTCCTTTCTGCCCACGGAATCTGAACTTCTGCGCGCTCTGGCCAAGCATGTGGGCTGGATCATCGCCAAGCGCGAGGCCCTGGCCACCAAGAGAAACCTTGAGCGCCAGCTGCAGCACGCCGACCGTCTGGCCAAGATCGGGCAGTTCGCGGCGGGCGTGGCGCATGAGCTCAACGAGCCCCTGGCCAACATCCTCGGCTTTGCCCAGCTGGCCGAGCAGACTCCGGGGCTTCCCGCCCAGGCCATGAAAGATCTGGACAACATCATCAAGGCCGCCCTGCACAGCCGCGAGGTCATCAAGAAGCTGATGATTTTCGGCCGCCAGGTCCCCCTGCAGAAATCCTCCGTGGACCTGAACCAGATCATCCGCGACACCCTGTATTTCATCGAGATGAGCGCGTCGCGGGGGCAGGTGGAGGTGCGCATGACCCTCGCTGATGAGCTGCCGTCCATCTTGGCCGATGCGCAGCACGTAAAGCAGGTCATCGTCAATCTGGTGGTCAACGGCATCCACGCCATGCCCGGCGGCGGGGTCTTGACCATTGAGACCCAGTCCTTCAAGGATGATGTCTATCTTCTGGTCGGCGACACCGGCGTGGGCATGAGCCCCGAGGTGCTGCGACAGATTTTCAACCCCTTTTTCACTACCAAGGACGTGGACCAGGGCACGGGGCTGGGATTGGCCGTGGTGCACGGGATCGTGCACGCCCACGGCGGGGTCATCGAAGTGGAGAGCGAGGCCGGAAAGGGCACGCGCGTTGAAATCACGTTTCCGTGCAGTGAAGACGATGACGGCGAGTAAGCCGCCCAGAGGCGGGACGCTCTCCGGCATGCAGGGGCAAAAGGACTGACCATGCAGGACAATGCAGCAACAATTCTGGCCGTGGACGACAGCGTCGCCACTCTTGAAGTCATCTCGCGTAATCTGGCCGCGGCCGGGTACGAGGTCCATACTTGCGGCAGCGTGGAGGAGGCCGGGGCCTTTCTGGACGAGACGACGGTGGACCTGATCATCACCGACTACAAGATGCCCCGGTCCAATGGCCTGGAGCTGATCAAGTACGTGCGCGACAATTTCAGGGACACGGAGATCATGATGATCACCGGCTACCCGTCCATCAGCGGGGCTGTGGAGGCCATGCGCGACGGGGCCGGGGAGTACTTGGCCAAGCCGTTCACGGGCGAGGAGCTTTTGGCCGTGGTGCGGAGGATTCTGGAGAAGCAGGCCAGACGGCGGGCGGCCCACGACGAGAACCAGGAACTCAGTGCTTACGGCATCATCGGCAACTGTCCGGAAATGCAGGCCGTGTACGCACTGATCCGCAAGGCCGCGCAGACCAGCGCCAATGTGTTCATCTCCGGGGAGTCGGGTACGGGCAAGGAGCTTGTGGCCCGTGCCGTGCATTACAACAGCGACCGCCGGGCCTCGGCCTTTGTGCCGGTCAACTGTTCGGCCATTCCCGACAGTCTGCTGGAGAGCGAGCTTTTTGGCCACGTCAAGGGCGCGTTCACCGGTGCCAAGGACAGCCGGGCCGGTTTCTTCGAGATAGCAAATGGCGGGACCATCTTCCTGGACGAGATCGGCGACGCGAGCCCCAATCTTCAGGCCAAGCTGCTGCGCGTCATGCAGAGCAAGGAATTCTGCATGGTCGGGTCGTCACGCACCCGCACCGTGGACACCCGCATCATCGCCGCCACGCACAAGGATTTGAAGCGACTGGTGGAGCAGGGGCTGTTTCGCGAGGACCTCTTCTACCGCATCCATGTCGTGGAAATCCGCCTGCCTTCGCTGGCCGAGCGCGGCGATGACATCCTCATGCTGGCCAACCATTTCCTGCGCAAATTCGCCGAAGACATGAACCGCGAGACCCCGCGCATGACCGACGAGGCTCTGGAAGCCCTGGCCCACTACTCCTGGCCGGGCAATGTGCGGGAGCTTGAAAACCTGCTGCAGCGCCTGGTCATCGTCGGGGACGGCCCGGTCATCGACATCACGGACCTGCCCGAGTCCATGCGCTTTTCCATCAGCCGCGGCAGACACGGCGACAAGACCCTGGCCGAGGTCGAGGCGGAACACATCCGCGCCGTCCTGGCCCGCACCGGCGACAACAAGACCCGCGCCGCCGAGATCCTGGGCATCGATCGCAAGACGCTCAGGGAGAAGCTGAAGCGTCTGGGATTGGGGTGATTCGGGTGCTGACCAAGATGAGTTAGCCCGAATGGCTCACACCCGAGTCATCGCGAGAAGCCAGGCTCTGCGTGGGAGTCTTCGACGCGGACTCGTCGGGCAATAGCGCGAAATCCATGCCTTTGATTGTTGGATGCATCGCAGGGCGGCCGCGCCCCGGGTTGATCCGGGCAAGGGCCGCCGAAACTCCTTCGCCGGCCTCGTAGAGCTGAATCGTTTTCATGCAGGACGGAAAATTTGGGCAGCGCGACAGACAACGATTCAGCAAACGATGCCTGGCTCAGTCAAACAGTCGGCGACCCTTGCCCGGACCAACCCGGAGCGCTCTGATGGCGCCAGGATGGGATTTTGAGCTTTCCGAACTGAATTGACTCATATCCCCACGTCATTGCGAGCGGAGCGTGGCAATCCATGCCTTTTATGCCTTCGATGTAGTGCAAACGTAGAAGATGGATTGCCGCGTCGAAGACTCCCACGCAGAGCCTGGCTTCTCGCAATGACGTTGTAGTAGTGCGTCATTGCGAGCGCAGCGCGGCAATCTATGCCTTTTATGTCTTCGCTGTAATGCAGGCGTAGAAGATGGATTGCCGCGTCGAAGACTCCTCGCAATGACGTTGTAGTAGTGCGTCATTGCGAGCGTAGCGCGGCGATCTATGTCTTTTATGTCTTCGCTGTAATGCAGGCGTAGAGGATGGATTGCCGCGTCGAAGACTCCTCGCAATGACGTTGTAGTAGTGCGTCATTGCGAGCGTAGCGCGGCAATCTATGTCTTTTATGTCTTCGCTGTAATGCAGGCGTAGAGGATGGATTGCCGCGTCGATGACTCCTCGCAATGACGTTGTAGTAGTGCGTCATTGCGAGCGGAGCGTGGACTTGTCGGGCACTCGCGCGAAATCCATGTCTTTTATGTCTTCGCTGTAATGCAGGCGTAGAGGATGGATTGC